>VSKX01058846.1_pt1 | contig 127085 bp, 2 predicted proteins | sample 4799481 | NCBI WGS metagenome assembly VSKX01 (sample SAMN12179537, study PRJNA552185) | sponge metagenome | biome: deep-sea hydrothermal plumes; feature: spots directly above weak diffusing fluid; material: sea water; isolation source: sponge from the Swan site of a hydrothermal vent ...
CCTTGCAATGTGAATGCTATTTCAATCTTGTTTGTGGCCCTGAATCCAATCAAGTCTCCTTCTTCCACGTTCAGTGTACTCGGGACTGTGAGGTTTTGACAGCTCAAGACATTTCCTGAGGTGAGTCGAAAGAACGGTACAGTGACTTTTTGCTGTAGTACATATCCATCTCGGACAGGTCTGAGCACAATTAGATCAATAGAGAACCCTCCTGCAATATCGTTAGTAATCGTAAAGCATGTCTCAATCATTTCCACTCTCCCCTGGCATGTTACGGGACGTGAAGGGTCTACGTAGACTACTCCTCGTTCTGATTTAGATGTGGGAATAGATGCTTTGTGTAGCGGTGCTGGTCCAGTGCTACAGAGTCTGTTCACGTTATCACTGGAACGTTGCTGTAATCTTCTCACTGGCATCGCAGCGCAGATATTTATCAGCACTAGTAGAATGATTGCCTTCATCATTTTGTATTAAGTTTCAGTAGCTTGCTATATTACTTGAGTTATTACTTTGTTATGCTTCAACTGAGTGTTTGACCTTCTTTTATAAATCTCTATTATACCATTTAATAATGCGTGTTGGAACAGATATTCGGCATGTCCCCCGTTTACACAGGAAATAGGATATTACTTTCTTGCTGCACATGCATATATGCAATTAGTCTGGATTTAAAGCCATGTTTGGATGTACATATTATCGCTTGTGTCGTCATTGCTATTGTGCACGATGCTCACATGTTTCCGATCATAAGTGTACAATGCATGTACTTCATTGTGTATATGCTATTGAGCAAGCACATGTATTTACAATGACGTTAAAGCCATATTTAGCAATTATTACTGTTGTGACTGTGGGAAGTGAGACATTACACAATGCAAAGCTGACAATTGGAGTAAGGCGATGAATGAACCGGTATATCGACATGTTCAAAATTAGTGTCCACAATGTCAAGAAGATTCGAAAGTGAAAGCATGAAAATAATACAGGTTTACTGATTTCAGGCTATTTTTTTGATAGTAAATCGTAAATAGTTACTTTTCTTGTTCCAATTAGTATAATTGTTGGTGGCGTTGGTGGCGATCTGGTTTTGTTTAGTGTTCAGACTGTAATGTACGTTCTTTTGATGATCACTATCATTCCTATAATTTATTGTGGATTATAATCTCAACTGTCACACTCAGTTGAATTAGCAAATAGTAGGAGGAATGTGTGTCATGCTCATTTCATATGTTCGATGGTTTGCCTTATGTCACTTTAAAACATTCGTTTATGTACACCAGCATAGAAATGTCACTGTAACCCAAAGTTGGTCATTTTACCCATTATTAGATTGGGTTATCCAAAGTTGGTCATTTTACCCATTATTAGATTGGGTTAAGTTTGCATTTGTATGTTCAAAAAATATATAGCACTAGCACTTTGGCTTCCTTACTCATGCATCGCGAAGTTTGACAAGTTAAAGTTAAATATAATACTACATAAAATATGGTATAAAATCATACAAGTGACATAATTATTATAGCAAAACTACATCATGTTCAGTGTTTACTCATAATAATAACTATTGTTCTAATTATGTTCAGCTTTACATAATGTCTAATAATGTTAAGTTTTTTTTTTATATTAGTTTCCATGTCCATAAATCATTACTTCAAAATCAGTTTAGTTAGTTTCCGGTTAGGTTATACGCAGTGAACCCACTCGCCGCCATTGTGGCATTAGAGTTGTTGCTATTGTTGCTAGCATCGTCAAGGATGACATTAGTGGGACACGAGTCTTGTAGAGTGAACGAGGTTATATCAAGTGTAGTCGAATTGACAGTTTCACTGAAACGGAAAGTAATTTCTCCTCTGTTCAAGTCCACCGAAAATGACATCAGTTCTGGTGGCGAGCTGTCTTCAATGTAGCTCGTGACTGGTAAAGCGTTTGTTCTCGGTACTTCAATTATATCATTGCCAGCTGTATCCTTTATAGCGGCGTCGGTGATACTGATGAAAGTACTAGAGTTAGACACGGCTAGAAGAGGGCGACTCTTGATCGCATTAAGGTCAGCATTGGTGATTAGGAAGAGAATTTCAGTGTTGCTGGTAGATGTGATGTTATTACTTGACGTGAGAGTGTACGAGAAGTTTGAATTCAATGGTACAGAATAGTTGTACTGGATAGTAATGGCCGATGGAGCAACTGAAGAGGCTAAAACAGTTTCAGAGAACCTCAGTGTGAGCGTCGAATTGTCAATATTCAGATCGAAACCAATCAGTTCAGGTTGCATCCTGTCAGGAACTGGGAACTCCGCAACTCGAATTGCCATATCTGAGAGAATTTCTTCTACTGGATTACCACTAGTATCAAAAACAGAGCTTGCTTCGATTGTGATGTACGTATTGTTTTCATTCGTGGCAAGGTCTAAGTTAGCGTTGATGTTATCTAGGTCAAACCTGACAATTTCGAATGTAAGATACGTCTGATTTATCAGAATAACCGAACCATTGGTGAGAGTGTACGATTCACTGTAGTTTGCTGAGTTATTGCTTAGGAAGGTTATGCCAACAGGGTCAAATGTTGTTTCATTGACTGCTTCGGTGAAGGTCAGCACTACTAGACCTGAGTTAAAATCAAGGCGGAATCCAAGCAGAACTGGAGCTGTAACATCAGATGTGAACAGAGATGCTTCAAGAGCAGAAGATCGGAGAGTCTCAAATGCAACGTTACCATTGCTGTCAGACACTGCAGTTGATTGAATAGAAACAAAGGTGTTTGTCGAAACATTGCTGCTTCCAGTTGCAAGCCCAGGTAGGAGCTTAATTTCATTGAGATCAAATTCTGAGAGTGAAATGCGAGCAATTGGATCATCCATAGAGAGAACTTGGCCACCGGTGAGATTGTATTCCACTGTGCCGTTAAGTTGACTGAAGACCATATCACTCTGGAGCGAAATATCAGTTAGAACAATACTTTCCGCAACAACTGTTTCTGAGAATGTTAGAAGGATGACTCCTTGGTTGAGATCAAACTCGAAATCAAGCAGCATTGGCTGTAGTAAATCTTCGATTACGTCCATTGCTGGTATACTAGAGTTCATCGGTATAGGTGTAACTGGGTTTCCAGCTCTGTCAGATACTGCTTCCTGACTGAAAGATATAAATGTGTTCGAGATAGTTGTTCCGAGGTTGACACGTCTCTTGATTTCATTTAAGTCCTCATCTCCAAGGTCGATGGTAATGACAGGAATGTGGATAGGGCGTGCTGAACTGACACGTGTTAAAGTGTAGAAAGACACATTATTCACAGGATCACTTGATGTGTTCTGAAGAGTAATATAAGTCGCGTTCAGAGAAATAGCATCAACTGATTCGTCGAATGTCAGAACAAGTGTTTCGCCAGTAAGGTCGACAGTGAAGTTCAACAGATTGGGGCCGGTTGTGTCCGGGATAAACTCAAATACACTAGCTGCATCCACACCAGATGTCAGAGGCACATTATACTGTGAAAAGGTACTCATGTCTTGGATAGTGGTAGCAGAGAGGGTGAGCCAAGCTGTCATATTGTCTCGAGCAATTTCATTCGTCTTGATAGCATTTAAATCGTCCGTACTGATAACAAGTGTCACAGAAATGTCATTAAAGCGAGAGAACAACTGTCCTTCTGTAAGTCTGTACGATGCATTAGGTGTGATTGGATTGAACGATTGTTGTAGACTTATTCCAGTAGGATCGATGCTGGAAGAATTAACAGTTTCTGTAAATATCAGAGTTAGATGTCCAATATTCATATCCAGATTGAATCGAACCAGTACAGGTCGAGTGGTGTCATTCAGGAAAGATGATGCTTGTACTCCAGCTACAGGGACCAGAGCATTTCCATTCATGTCAGTAATGAACGTAGAAGTTAGAACTAAGAAAGAGTTAGCCATAGAGGTCAACAAGCTAGTATTCTGCTTGATTTGATTGAGATCTTCACTGATGATGTATAGCTCAAGGAGAGGCCCATTAGTGCTATTACTGAACACATTTGTGAGCATGAATACAACTGAACCATTTGGCATGTCCATGAAAGTCAAACTGTCTATATTCAAGCTGGATACATTCACTACTTCATCAAAGTATAGCCTAATCAATCCAGTGTTTAGATCGAAGCTGTACGTCTCGAGAGATGGTGAAACTTCATCAGGATAGTGTTCGGTAGCATTTAGTGCTTGCTCGGTGTTAGAATTGAATGCCATATCTCTTACAGCAGATGGTAAAAGAACAAGTTGTGTGTTAGCCAGACTTGTAGCGAGATTGGTATCAACCTTGAGGTTGTTCAAATCCATAGTACTAAGGGAGATCGTAATAACTGTTGAGTCATTCTCGGATACTTGAGATGTTGTTGTGAGAGTTACAGAACTTCCATTGTCTGACGACTGGAGAACAATCCTGCTAAGGACCGTATCTCGAGCAGATATGGTTTCATCAAAAGTGAGGCTCAATTGTTCAGTGGTGAGATTCAGGCTGAATGACTGTAGTGTTGGGCTGGTTCTGTCTTGAGTGAAAGCATTGGCTTGAAGGCTCAACGAATCATTGCGTGGTATTTCAATCAAGCTGAGACTGACCATATCTACGATAGTATCAGATGTAACTGAAATGAAAGTATTGTTGAATCTTGTTGCCAGATCTCGGATTTGTTTGATTGCATTCATATCGTCTATTGTTAGATTAATGGTCACTTGTGGCTGATCAAGAGTTGATCCACTTCCACCAGTCAGTTGATAATATGATGACATGTTAGTTGAGTCTGACTGGAGAGCAATTTCAGATACTACAAGTGATGATGCATTAACTGTTTCACTAAAGGTCAGAACAATAACTCCAGTGTTCAGATCGAGAGAGAACGAGTTGAGAACAGGGTTTCTTGCATCGGGGATCACACGACTAGCTTGCACTGTTCTTCCACCTTGCTCAGATATAGTATTTCCATACATGTCAGATATTGAGCCTGATCTCAGGAATATGAAGGTGTCATTTTCACTGTTAGCAATATCGGTGAAACGCTTTAGGAGATTAAAGTCATCTACGTCCAGAGTGAGATTGAGCAATAACCCATCGGATAGAGTAGTTACAGTAGATGTTTGTCTCAGACTGAGCACTCGAGTAGATGTCGTGTTATCCTGTGTGTTATGGAACTCGATAAGAGTCACATTAAGTGAATCCAAAAAGATAGGTTCAGAGAACACCAGCGAAACGTATCCTTCATCACTTTCAGCGTCAAACAAGAAATCGATCACAATTGGCTGTGTTGTGTCTGGAATGTATACAGAGACATCGATTGCTTCAGCTGGGAATATACGATTGAGACGGTTTCCAGCAGCATCAGTTGGTAGCAATGACTCAGATGATGATATTGAGATGTAAGAGGTGGTGTTGTCTACAAAGACGTTGTTTGGATTGGCCAGCAGTCTGAGTTGATTGAATTGCTCAAAGCTCAGTGTGATGTTTAGTATGTACCAATCGAAAGCACTAACATCCAAGTTTCCTGCATAAAGCAGAGCATTCGTCTGAGGACTATTTCCACCAATAACACCAGCAGTTTGAAGTCGCTGTAGTTGGATTTCAGCATTTCTGACACTGGCAAAATCGATAACTTCGTCAAAGGTGATAGTAAGTATACCAGAGTCCATATCAACCGAGAAAGCTGTGAGAGTTGGTGATGTGTCATCCGAAGTGTATTGATTCACTAGTGCACTTGTTTCATTGAGTGATAAGACAAAGTTCATGTCTAAGACAGCTCCGGTTGACAAAGAGATGTATGTTGTCATGGGGCTGATTGCTAATTGTCGTCTAGACTGGATGTTTACAATGTCAATAAAGTCGAGCTCAATCACAACTTGTAGTCCATTGGGACTAGTGACATTTCCACCCGTGAGAGTGTAGTATTCACTGTTGTTGGCTGTGATATTTGGCATAGAGTGAAGAGTGATAGTGGGGAAGGCAACACTCATTGCTCGTACAGGCTCTGAGAATATCAGGGTTAGAGTAGGTGGGGTTAGAGAGTTCATATTCAGATAGTACTCATCCAGCTGAGGTGGAGTTGTATCAGGAGTGAATATAGTAACATTGATACCAACAGAATCGTTCAGCATCCTCAACGGATTTCCATTTCTGTCAAATGCTGTAGTATTGACAAATCTGAGATAAGTGGAATTTTCCTCAGTAGCCAGACTTTCAAGAAGCTTAATGTTGTTCTGATCCTCCATAGACAGGGGTATTGTAACAATTGTGAGATTCCACAATGGTGGTGACATTGGTGCAGTAAGCTGATACTGAGTGGAGAAATTGCTCTCATCATTTTGCAGCCACAATAAGTTGACAGCAAATGTTGACTGCTCGATTGTTTCAGAGAAGCGAATAGTTAGTTCTCCTGAATTTAAATCGAGATCAAATCCAGTTAGTTCAGGTTGAATCATATCCAGAGTCACATTGTCAAATTGGAAGGCTCCTGTAGATGGATAAGGAACCACATTGTTTCCACTCATATCCTCAACTGTTAAGTTGGAAAACGAAATGAAAGCCTCGTTCAAATTCCTGAAGAAGTTTGGTAGACTCTTAAGGACATTAAGATCATTGTCAGTGATGGTCAAAGTGATAATTGTAGAGTTTTCTTGTGTCCATTCTCCACCATTGATGTCGAGTGAGTATGGCATCAGGGAGAACTGATCGTTTTGGAGGGTGATTTCCATTGGATTGAAAGTACCGGCATTAACCGTCTCAGAGAAGGTCAGTGTCAGCAAGCCGTCGTTGAAATCGAAAGCTGCTTCAAAAAGTTCAGGATTGGTTGTGTCTGGGACGAATGCTTGAATAGATGGACTAGCAAACTCCACTGGATTACCAGCCATGTCAAGTATTGTGTCTGACTCGATGGTGAGATAGGTGTTGTCACTACCAGTAGCTAACTCAAAGTCTGCTTTGAGAGCATTCAAGTCATCATCAGATATGGTCACGTTGAAAATGTTGGAGCTCATCTCTGAAGTACCACTAGATATGGACAGTCGGTACTCATTTGTGACATTAGTTATGACAATTGCATCACTGTAAAAGACTAGTCCCGTTACATTGAGGCTAGAAGTGTTGACAGCTTCAGTGAAGTTGAGGGTCAGAATACCCAAGTTCAGATCAAATGCAAAATCCAACAGCTGTGGTGATAGAGTGTCAGCAATGTGAGCTCCCATGATGGAAACTCTCTGGATAGCAATATCATTCATGTCTCTCACAAATCCATCATTAAGTGCGATGAATGTGTTGTTTTCATTGGTGGAGAGCATTTCTTGGAGTTTGATGGAGTCCAGATCGAATTGATCCAAGTAGATCTCAATCACTGTGCTGTCTTGTGTTGATGATGTGCTGGTTGTTAGCACATGAAACTGTGTGGGTGATAGCATGCTGCTCTGTACAGTGAGGTACTCTACAATCAGTGAAGAAGCATTGACAGTCTCATCGAACACGATAGTGAGTATTCCTTCGTTGACATCCAATGTGAAATTGGACACTAGAGGTGGGCTTGTGTCAGCAGTAAAGAGTCTCACTTGAGCAGGGTTGCTGATATTGATAGCACGGATTGAATTGTTGAAAGTATCTACCACAAGTCCGGTGCCAAAGATGAGGAATGTTGTTTCGTTGGCAGTAGCAAGACTAGTGATTCGCTTTATCTCATTCAAGTCAGTGATAGTAATGTTCACACGTACAACAGTATCATCAAGAGGTGAGACACTGCCAGAAGTCAATGTGAAAGAATCGTAATAAGCTGCGGAAGAAGTATTATCACTTGATACTAGAGCGACTTGTGATGTGTTGAAACTCGCATAGTCTACAATTTCTGAGAACGTAAAAGTTAGTACTGCACTGTTTAGGTCAGCATCGAAAGACACTAGAGTTGGATTTGTTGAATCCACAGTGAAATTAGTGACAGGAAGAGAGGAATTGCTGTCTCTTTCAGATACTTGATTAGCAGCCATGTCATTGACAGCATCTTGTGTGAAAGAAAGGAAAGTGTCATCTTCATTAGTAGCCAATGTTCTGAGTTGGTTAATGGCGTTGACATCAATCTCTGACAAGAAGATGGTTACTTGTGTGCTGTTCTCAACACTAGACTCAGATTGAGATCCAAGCATGAAACTCTGAGTGGGCATTTGCATATCATTGTGCAGCGTGAAAGCAGTCACATCGACAGTCTGAGCATTGACAGTCTCATCGAATGTCAAGTAGATGATTCTAAGATCCATATCTATGTTGAATGATACGAGTACAGGTGATGTTCCATCAGGTACAAACAGTTGAGGTATAATTGCTGCTTCTTCATCAACACTCAGCAAATCATTTCCAGCTAAATCTGCAACAGTGCCATTCATAATGGACAAGTAACTGTTTTGAGTGCCTGTTGTGAGATTGGTGTTGCGTTTCAACTCGTTCAAATCATTTGGCACTATAGTAATATTTATTTCTAGGCCATCAAAGGATCGAGTGACTTCTCCTCCGCTCAGTCTCAAAATGTTATCGGGATCTTCAGAAGTTGCATTACTGCTAGCTTGGAGAGTTACACCTGACGTGTCAAATGTTGATTGGTTGACAGTGTCAGAGAAGGATAGAGTGATGACACCAACATCAAAGTCAAGTGTGTAGTTGAGCAATACTGGTGATACGTCATCAGGAATAAACTCCTCAACAAGGATAGCTTTTCCGTCAGTAATTGGTGTCACATCAATGCCGGCAGTATCATCAATTAGGAAAGCTGCAATGTTGATGTAAGTGCTATTGATATTTCTTGCCAGGCCAACATTTGATTTGAGTCTCAAAAGATCTAGGTGGGATAGTTCGACAATAATGACGTAGCCATTGGTACTGTTGGTAATGCTAGTAGCACTGGGTGAGAATATTCTGCCTTCTGATCGATACTCATCATGTTGTAATGTGATAGCAGTTGCATCAAAGGTGGCGGAGTCCACAACGTCATTGAACGATAGCGTGATGATTCCAGCATTCTGGTCGTATATGAACGAGAGCAAAGATGGTCTGGTCTGATCGGGAGTAAACTGGTTCACAATCTCACGATTCACAGGATTAACAGGAGTGCCTGCAGTGTCAAAGAACACTTGACTGTGGAATGAAAGGAAGACATTTTCAGATGTTGTAGCGAATGTCTGGTCTACTTTGAGTGCGGTGATGTCAGGTCGTACTAAGTTGAGAGGAATAATCTCTAATCCAACAATGCCTTCGGCGTAAGAAAGCTCACAACCAGATAGAGATAGTTCAGACGTGTTAGCAGAAGCAGTGATCATATTGTACAAAGTGATACCTCCACAGTCAATAGAAGCAGGATCGATTGGCTCATCGAAAGTCAGAGTTAAAATATCTGCATCCATATCCAGGCTGTATTGCAACAAGGTAGGTGAAGTAGTATCACGAGTATAGCCATTGAGTTGTACAGGGAGAGCCATTTCAGTAGTGATTGCAATAACTCTGTTAGGAGTAAAAGCATTATCAGAAATAGCAAACTCGGTGATGGAAATGAAAGTGTCATTTTCACCCTTGGCAAATACAGAGGCTTTGAGAATATTGAGGTCTTGAGTTGTTACATTGACAATTACGACTGTACCATCAGGACTCTGTGTACTACCAGCAGTTAGTGTGTATGAGAGCACTGGATCGGTAATGTTCATAGCACCTTGGATAGTAATTTGTGTCGGATTGAGAGAGGAGGCTCCAGCAGCTTCATTGAAGGTTAGTTGTAGCAATCCTTCATCGAAGTCAATAGAGAAGCTAATGAGTTCAGGTCCTACTATATCGCTATCATAGAATCTAACAATATACCCAGGTGCATCATTGGATACAGGAGCGATCGGATTTCCCACCGTATCCACCACAAAGTTAGAAGTGAAAGAGATGTAACAGTTACCACGGTATGTACAGAGGTCATCATCTGACTGAATCTCGTGGACATTTTCGGGAACTAGCATGAATGTGATCACGTTACTATCAGAGTCATTAGTGATACCTCCGGAGAGGGAATAGTGTGCTTTAATAGGATCAAAGAGATCGGTGAGAGTGATAGCACTGAAATCCAACGATGAAGCATTCACTGTTTCAGTGAAAGAGATTGTAATGTTAGTCGTTGTACCAAAGCTTATTCGTGTAAATTCGGCAATTTGTGGGCGGGTGGTGTCAGCCACATAACCATCTACTACATCAACTTGGTAAGCTTCACCATCAGGGACTCCATCGATAGGAATATTTACCATATCTCTCACAGCATCGTCTTCAAAGATGAGATAGCAATTGTCTATTGAAGTACAGAATCTCTCTCGTTTGATTTCATTCAGGTCTGCCATGTTAAGAGTGACTTGAACAGTTGCCGAATTGTGCAACTGCACCATACTTGTGAGTGTGTGATTGGCACGGATTCTTGTTCTGTTGTCTTGCAATGTAAATAGACTGATCATTAATGTGCCCACGTTAACAGTTTCGTTGAAGTGGAGCAGCAAAATACCAGCGTCCATATCCAAATCAAACGATATTAGTTCAGGGCGGTCGACATCGGATGTGAAAGATGTGACTTGGATAGCACCATCGAAGTTGATCGTAAAGAAGAGGTTTCCTGCATTGTCTCTCAGAGCGTCACGAGTAGCAGTGATGTATGTTGTAGTGTTAGAGACGGCGAGTGTCTCTATTGCTTTGATCTCATTCTTGTCTCGGACAGTGATGAAGATTGTGATTACAGGCCCATCTATTAGTACTACACGCCCACCAGTGAGAGTGTAGGTAGCATTAACGTCCATGATATTGACTAGAGTGATACCAGTGGGATCAACGGAGGTTGCGTTGACAGTTTCACTCAAGTAGAGCGTAAGTTCTCTCGTTCGCATGTTTAAGTCAAAGGAATCAAGGACAGGTCTGGTTGTGTCAAATGTATATTCGCTCACTTGTGTAGTGATTGGTAAACCATCATTGCCAGCTACATCATTAATGACATTAGGTAGTAGAGTAATGTACGATGATTCTTGAGATTGTGCGAGCAAAGTCAGTTGTTTCAATTCATTCAGTTCATTCAGGGTTAGATCAAGCTGTATTTGATTTCCACTCGGTTGAGAAGCTGAAGTATTTTGACCGAGAGTGAGGTTCTGAGTGGGAGATGAGTCTGAGTTCAGGAGAGTTACTCTTGCTATCACAAGTGAATCGAATGTGACATTCTCAGAAAACACCAGCAAGACTTGGCCAGCATCGAGGTCCAGATTAAAGCTGTCTAGGGAAGGTGGGACAATGTCAGCATCATTCCTTTCGGCAGGCAGGGCAGGCATTGTAATTTCTGTTACTGGAAGGTCTGCCATGTCGACAACTGCAGAGCTTGTCAAACTGAGATAAGTGGGAACGACAAAATGACCAAGTGGTGGAAGCAATCTGATAGCCTCCAAGTCACTGCTATTCACAGTAATGGTGATTATTGTAGAATCAATTAGGCTCACACTTCCTCCACTGAGAGTGTACGTCTCAGTTGTAGGGGTATCATTGGCAGATGTTCTCAATTGGAATTCTCTCGGATCAACAGAAGAAGTTCTGACGGTCTCTGAGAAAGTCAGAACCAGTAGCAATGGTGGAACGGTGTTGTCCATGTCCAGTCTGTAAGAAACTAAGATAGGATTAGTTGAATCGATAGTGAATCCCTCAACACGAATGGGAGTGAGTTCACTAGTGACTAGATTTCCTGAAGTATCAAGAATGAGAGTGTCCGTGAAAGTAATAAAGGTGCTGTTTTCATTTGTAGCAAGAGTTGTTAGTTGCTTAATCCTGTTAAGATCGTCATCAGACACAGATATCACTACTACAGGTCCATTTCTACTGACTGAGTACGACTGGTTACTCAAGATGTGAAGAGGAATCTGAGTATCATGCAGTGTGATTTGAGTCACATCTAGCGATGAAACATCAACCGTTTCTGTAAAGTAGAGAGTTATTTCACCAGTATTGAGATCGAAATCGTACGTTTCAAGAGCAGGATTGACAGTGTCATTCACATAATCTGATACCAGTAGTGCCTCATCCACCAACAGTGTTTGAATTGCATTGCCATTCATATCAAGCAGAGTGGAATTGTCAAGAATGATGAATGTGTTTTGAGCGTCTGTTGCAAGATTGGTAATGTTTTTAATGAAATTGACATCGTCAGTGTTGAGAACGAATGATATTATGTGACTATCTCCACTGATTAGCTCTCCTCCGATAAGGTCCCTCTGAGGAAAGAATCTTGAAGCTCCGCCTATTAGCGTGATACCTGTGAAGTTGAACTCAAGAACACTAACAGTTTCTGAAAAATAGAGCGAGATTGTATCATTTCCGAGATTTGCATCAAGTCTCAGTAGTTCCGGTGGTGTTGTATCCATCACGTAGCATGATGTGTTCACATTGATGGCATTAGAGCTTACAACTGCAGCAATAGCATTTCTGGCATTGTTGTCATATACCATTCCTTCTCGGAACACAATGTAAGTGTTTGATCCAGATGTTGCGAGATCTCTTTGACGCTTGATTTCATTGGAGTCTTGAACTGTTAAGTCAATTCTCACAATAATTTCATCCGATGAAGATACGTTTCCACCAGTTAGCTCATATTCAGCAGCAAGTAAGTCGCGTCCACTACGGAAGGAAATAAAAGTGGGATAAAGTGAAGAGACGTTTACAGTTTCTGAGAAGGTAAGCTCGAGGTATGGTGATCCATCAAGATCAAGACAGTACTGCACGATTTCAGGTGGTGTGAGATCGTTGCCAAATGAAAACACAGGTTGAGCATTGAATGGCTCAATGGCGTTGATTGGATTTCGATTCATATCTCTCACAGTATCAACAGTCAGTTGCAAGTACGTGTCGTTGATCGATGTTCCTAGCATAGTCATTGCTTTCAGTTCATCGAGATCTATTTTAGTGAGAGCAATGGTGATGATCACTCCTGTAATGTTAGGCGTTGGAGTTCCACCGGTGAGTCTGTACACTTCAGAAGCATTGATCACATCAGGGGTGTTCTGGAGAACAATCTGGGTCAAATCAAGAGATGTCACATTGACAGCTTCACTAAACACAAGTGTGAGAACTTCGGAGGTGAGATCGAGAGAGAATCTGGTCAAGTTGGGATTAGTTATGTCTTCTCTGAACAGTGTGACTTGAAGTGCATCATCGTCTAAGATAGGAGCAACGGCAGAGCCGGCAACTTCATCAATCGTTGCTGCACGGAGTGATAAGAAGGTACTATTTCTGTCCGTAGCAAGACCAGCTCTCATCTTGATGTTATTCAGGTCTACATCAGCAATGTCTATTGTGATTGTGTACTCATCAAAGTTGTTGCTAGATCCGAACATTAGGGTGTACGAGTCGATAGGATCAAGCATAAACTGATCATTTTGAAGAGTGATGAATTCCGGATTGAGTGTGCTCACGTCGATTACATCATTGAAAGTCAGAATAAGTTCAGCTGTATTCATGTCCAGTTCAAAAGCTAAAACCACAGGGCTAGTGGTGTCTGGTACGAAGCCTCCTAGCACTACGTTGACAGGTGATTCACCAACAACAGGGTTGCCAGGGGTAATGGTGTTACTAGCTAAGTCCAGTATAAAGCCAGTCTGGAATGAAATAAAAGATGATGATCGATCAACAGCAAGATCTTGTCTCAGCTTTATTTCTCTCAAATCAGAATCGCTGAAAGCAATTTCAATGACTTCCTTTGTTGTGGTGATGTAGGAAACATTGCCTCCAGTGAGATTGAACACTCCATCACCAGCAGCATTTGTATGCAAAGCAATTTGATCAAAAAGTACTACAGCTGTATCAACAGGCTCTGAGAAAGCAAGATTAATCACACCTCGGTCCATGTCCATCAATGTTAGTGCAGTTAGTTGAGGATCAATAGAGTCTCTTGTAAAGATACCGACTTGTAGACTGTCATTTGCTGGAATAGGTACAATGGAATTACCACTTGTGTCAGTTACAAGCAGGTCAGTCAGAGCAATGTAGGTGTTGTCCTCAGAAGTTGCCAGCGTTTCGAATGCCTTTATAGCAACAACATCAGAGTCTTGGAAATCAGTCGAGTCGACAATTTCGAATTGTATAGTTGGTAGCCTCTCGGTTGTGTGAACCAGATCGTTTTGTAGTGTAAAACGTACAGTTGTATTGGATTCATTGTAACTGTTCTGAAGAGTGATGTATCTAGACTCAAATACAGTATACGCTACAGTCTCGCTAAAGTACAGAGTAACGGTTTCCAGTGTTAGGTCAATGTCCCATGAGAGCAATTCGGGTGGTGTTGTATCCTCTACAAAATCAATCGGAGTTTGTGACTCATCGAGGCTGCGAGTGTCATTCACTGCAGTGATTAGATTACCGAAAGTATCTCTAGCAAAACTGGAGTAAAGACGCAAATGGCAGTTAAAGTTGTTGGTACACAATCCATTATCGGCCTTGATCAAGTTGAGATCCTCGTTGGTCATTTGGATGACTACTAGATTGTCGTTGGTGGAGTTCACTTCACCACCGCTTAGCATAACAGAGGAGTCAGAAGCCAGAAGGAAGTTTTGTAGCCTCAAAGAGGTGACATCAATGGTGGATGCATCGATAATTTCTTCAAACAATATCATCAAGACTCCTGTATTCAAGTCAAACTGAACAAACTCTGTTACAAATGTTGACGATTCGTCAAAGATGTAAATAAGAGGCCGAATCGCTTCGTTTTGTGGAATGGCAATAACTGGATTGTCCATTGTATCATTTACAAGGAGCTGAGTGTGTGAGAGATAGCAGTTGGAGCCATTAGTACAAAGAGTTGCTATGCGTGTGATATTGTCTCTGTCAGATTTTGAGAATTCAATAACAAGGACATCACTAGATACTAATGCATTCCTCAGTGTTCCGCCAGTAAGGCTGTACACAACAGTAGCAGCTGGTGCTGGACTGTCCTGAAGGGAGATTTCAGTGACATCAAAAGTGCTAGTGTTCACAGTCTCGGTGAAGGATAGTGTCAACGTGGCCAATGTGAAGTCAATCTGGAAGGAGACCAGTTCTGGTGGTATCATGTCAAAGCCAAATCGGTTCACTTGCAGAGCATTATTGGGTGGGATAGACACAATTGCGTTGCCATTTCGATCTTGGGCAAGTTGAGAAGTGATGGAAATAAAAGTATCACCAGAATACGTTGCCAAGTCACTGTATCTCTTGATAGCATTTAAGTCAGACAAATTCAGGTACACTTCTACAACTGAAAACTCGGTGCGCTCGTAGTCACTGAGTGAAGTAAGGACAAAAGATCTTGATGATGGAGAAAGCATAGAGTTCTGTAGCGTAATCTCGGTGATGTTGATGAGAGGATCTACTGTCTCAGAGAAATACAATACGAGTGTACTGTTCTCTAGGAACAAATCAAAGCTCACTAGTTCAGGATCGGTCATATCGGGGAACACAAAATCAGCTTGAATAGCATTATTATCGTTCACCATGAGGACATTTAGTTCGGCCATGTCTCTGATAAAGAACTTTGAAAGTGAAAGATAAGCATTGTCTATACTAGTTGTCAGCTGTGTGAGATCTTTGACTGCATCCAAATCAGACCTACTGAGATTTAGAATCATGAGAATACCGTTTGGATTGACAGCGTCACTCAAAGTTGTTGGTGAGTAGAATTCGGTCTCAAGAGAAGAGTTGAAATGATTCTGCAATCTCATTAGAGGTGGATTGAGTGTAAGATGGTTTACTGCTTCAGAGAAGAGCATATAGATAAGCCCATCATCAATAGAGATATTCCAAGACAAGAATCGAGGTCTAGTCGAGTCAACAACATATGCAGAGGCGGGATTAATTAACTCTAGATTTCCATTTCCAGCGGTATCAAATACTACGTCATCAGCAAAGGAAACAAACGTGTTGTTTCTACTCGAGGCCAGTCTAGTGTCCACCTTGATTTCATTGAGATCATCCTCTGTGATGTTAAGATACAGCACTCTGTCATTCTGGAGCTCGACAGTGCCTCCTGTCAGATAGTATTCTGTGCTTGGCATAATGAAATCAACAAAATTGATCCCTGTGATGTTAAGTGACGAGGCTTGAACAACTTCACTGAAGGTTAGACTCACAAAACCACGATTAGCATCAAAGAGGAATGCCTCGAGCATAGGCGGCTCGGTGTCAGGAGTAATGTTGAGTGCTCTCAATCCAGATCCATCTGGTACTGCTTGAACTATGTTAGCTGAATAGTCTTGGGTGGTTGCATTTGTGAATATGATGTAAGTATTGTTCACTTCAGTGGCAAGGCCAATAATACGCTTAATGTTGTCAGCATCATCTAAACTGGGCTGTACAGTGTAGATTGGGCGATAGGGAAGATCTATGTTAGTTGACATAATTGTTCCGCTGTCTCTAAAGGAGTAAAAGAGACTACCATCTGTTGACATTGCATTGGAAATAGTGATTTGAGTGAAATCGAATACCTCAAAGTCAATCACTTCATCGAAGGTCAAGTAAAACAAGTCAGGTGTTCTATCGAAAGTGAAGTCTACTAGAGTGGGTCTTGTCACATCTGGAATAAGAGCACTGGTTTTCAATGCTTCGCTGATGGGTATTTCTGTAACAGAGTTGTTGTTTAGGTCAGTCACAAGTGAAGATGTGATAGAAATGTAAGTGGACTCGTTATCGATTGCTAGAGTTCTACTAATCTTGAATGAGTTGAGATCGTCGTCAGAGAGCTTAATAGATACAGTGTCTGAGTCGTTATTATTACTAGCAGGCGTACTTGATTGTAGCATGTAGTATTGTGTGAACTGATTGAGAATCATACGATTTTGTATTGAGATCTGAGTGGCATTGAAAGAATCAATTTTCACCGTTTCAGAAAAGTTCAGATAAAGCCATCCGCTGTCAATGTCCAGAATGAATGACTCCAATACTGGAGGAGTACCATCAGCTGTGAAATTAGCAACTGCAACAGCCATTTGTACAGGAGTGCCAATAAAATCAAGCTCGACAATGTCTTGGACTGTTCCAAACGGTATCTCAAGGAAGGTGTTGGAGTTTGATGTAGCCAGGTCTAGGGTGCCCTTTATCAGATTCCTGTCTGTTTCTGTAAGAGATACGGTAATAACTCTTCCATCATCTGACTGTGTTATATCTCCTCCATTCAGAGTGTACACAATGGCTGCCAGATCACTTGTGTTCATCAAAGAAGACAGGCTAAATTGAGTAACATCAATCGAACTTGCATTGATTCCTTCATTAAAAGTTAGCAGCAGAGTTGCAGTGTTCATATCGAGGTCAAATTGTTCAAACAGTGGTGCTTCAGTGTCTGCAGTGAAATCGTTCACTTGAAGTGCTTTTCCATTAGTAATGGCCAGGACGTCTACTCCAAATGGATCATCAACAGCTGAAGCAAACAGGCTAAGATATGTAGTGTTCTTGCTTGAAGCTGTAACTCCAATACTCTTCAGTCTAAATAGATCTACTGGTCCAACTGTAATATTGATGTAGTAGCCTGTGACGTCGGACACTGAACTAGACCTGGTGAGTGTGTACATGGTACTGGGCATGGAGTATTCGGCATTTTGTATAGTCAAAGACTCAACTCTGAATGTACTTGCATCTACCACGTCACTGAAGGTTAGCATTAGTTCACCAACATTAACATCGAGATTGTAAGACGTCAACATGGCAGGAATAGTATCAGCTTCCAATAGTTCTGTGGAAATGATCACTTCATTGCTGAACAATACAGAGCCCGTGTCCATTGCTAAGCCAGGAGAGGCACGAAGTTGCGTTGTTTCTGCCGATCGACCAAATATGGAGTTGGTCTTGATAGCTACAATATCTGGTTGTGTGAGAGCAATACGTATGACAACTGATCCATTGTTTGATGTTGCAGGGAATGGTGTTGCTATACCACCAGTAAGCGGTACGTACGATTCAGGAATAGATACGTTTCCGATGAAAGTTATCAGCATTGTATCGATAGAAGATGTCACAACAGACTCAGAGAATGTAAGTTGCACTATATCCGTATCCAGATTTAGAGAGAACGAGACAAGGGTTGGAGGCGAGTTGTCAAGCACGTAATCAGATGCCTGTAGGGCATTGTCTGATCGAATGGGCACAACATTGTTGAGATCCAATGAGACATCATGGAAAGCGGAGTTGTCCAGACTGATGAAAGTGTCTGCCAAACCCTTTGCAAAGTCAAGTGCTTGGATGGCATTGAAGTCAATATTGCTCAGGGAGAAGCTAACAATGTGTGTAAAGGTAGTTCCAGTTGATCCTCCCGTAAGAGTGTATGAAACTGTTGAGTTTGCACTGCCTTGGATGTGGATTCCAGATGGTTTGATATCATTCACATCCACAGGTTCATCAAACGTGAACACGATAGTACCATTATCGGCAATAAATGTGAAGTTCAAGAGAATGGGCGACAAGGTATCTCTAATCAAGTCCATGGCTATCAGACCAGGAGATTGTCCCAATTCCTGCGAAATCACACTGTTTGGAACTCGTGCTTTGTCATCGATCAAGCCAGATGTGAAAGTGAGGTAGCACAGTCCTTGTGAAGCACACAGATTAGGTCTCTGCTTAATTTCAATGAGATCTTCAGCAGATAGAATAATCTGAATCTGTGTACCATCCATGCTAGGTGTGTAGCCTCCTGAGAGAGTATAGCTCGATAAAGGATTCTCGTACAGCGAGACAAGGGTAATCTGAGTAGAATTTAGAGTGCTTGCATCAACTGTTTCAGATAAGGTGATATTGATATAGCCTACACTGAGATCAATGGCTGTAAACTCGATGACGGACGGTCGGGAAGAGTCTGCTATAGTTTGACCAGTGAAAGCCGCATCAATAGAAATGCCAACACTAGGATTTTGACTAACATCCACAACAGATCCATTGTCAATCGTAAAGTAGCAGCTAGTTGGAATGCGACAGATTTCCAGCCTTGAGAGCTCATTGAAGTCAGAGTCTGACAGACTTATATCAACTACAGGTCCTTTTGATGTTATAGGGACACTCGATGTCAGTGAATGTTGCAGTGTGGTATTGACATCTAGTTCTGCAAACAGTGTTAGCCCATCAACCATCAGAGAGGTCACATTAACAGTCTCAGAAAAGGAAAGAGTTAGAATTCGCGAGTTCAAGTTTAGTACAAATCCGGTTAGTTCAGGAGACCTAGAGTCATTGCCAAAGGCAGACACTCCCAAAGCATCCGAAGGTGGAACAGTGATGAGTGGATTGCCATTCGTATCAGCAATTGAATATGCTGCAGCAGCAAGGTAACTATTGTTTGCAGAAGTGTACAGATCAGTAAATTGCTTCACTCTGTCCAAATCATCATTGGTGATTTCAATTTCAATTATAGTCCCAGGTGGAGATAGTGTACTACCACTAGTTAATTCCACACTTGATGTAGGTCGGCGATTACTGTTCTGAAGAGTGATACCAGTGTAGTCCAAAGAACTCGGATCGACTGATTCTGAAAAGTATAGAGTCAAGATTCTAGTTGTGAGCATGAAATCGTATGATAGTAGCTCAGGTCTGGTACGATCGGGCACGTAACTTGTCACTTCGCGAGCACTGTTGAGTGCGATTTCGCGAGATGGATTCGAAGCAAAATCAAATATGGCGCCACCTTGTATCGAGAGGAATGTGCTGTTGCTCATTGTTGAAAGATTGAAGTCAGCCTTGATGAAATCTTGATCAGACGGCACGAGAAGAATGTCTGTAACACTCTCATTTACACTGTAAGATACACTGGAATTTCTTGATAGCATGATGTAATTATCACCCAGAATTGTGTCATCTTGAATTGTAATGTAGTTAACAATGAATGTTTCCAAGAGTACGTTTTCAGTCCAAGTTAGTGATAGAATTCCAGTGTTGAGATCGAACGAAAACTCACTGACTTGAGGAGCTGTGAGATCTACATCATAGTTGCGTACAATAGTTCCGTTGTTAATGGGGACTTCAATAATGGGCAGTCCAAAGTTGTCCAGGACAGCACCACTCGATATAGACAGGAATGTAGATTGTGGGGATCGTAGGAATCCTGCTACACTGATAATAGCCTCAAAGTCATTATCCAGCACAGCTATTTCAACAGTGTCGTCTGAAATCTTAGTAACGTTGCCTCCAGATAGTACTCGTACTGCGCTCGATAAAGTAGCATCTTGGATACCTTGGAATGTGAAACCAGTAACATCTAAAGATGAGATATTAATACTCTCAGTGAACTGGATCCTTAGTAAAAGAGGCCTACGAACGCTGTCAGTTAGTGCTAGATCAAATCCAAACAACTCTGGGTTGGTAGTGTCAGTTACGAAATTTTCAACTCTCGTTGCATTCACAGGTGCAATTTCTTCCACTTCGTTGAGGTTGGTATCCATGATCAAGCCACTACTGAACGAGATATAAGTTGACCGTGGACTTGTTGCTAAATCTGTAATTAGATTGATGGCATTCAGGTCAGCTTGAGATACATCAATAATAACCACGGGGCCATCGGACGATTCTGATTGGCTTCCTTCAGTGAGAGTATAGTTACTGGTACCAGGCTGTCCATTGAACAGAGTTATAACAGAAGTGTTAAGCGTGAACGCCAATACAGACTCGGAGAATGACAATGTTAGTTCTGCTGTATTCATATCTAGATCGAACGAATCGAGAGTAGGAGCTTGAGTATCCATGACTACTGGTCTAGCTTGTCTAGCAACTATGCGTGGTAGCATTTCAACAGGATTATTACTAGTGTCCAAAATAACTGACATATCGACAGTGATGAAAGTGTTACGAGATCGAGTAAAGATATTTGGAAGCACTTTGAGTGTGTCAATGTCTAATCGAGCCATCAAGAAAGTTATTTCTGTTCCATCTCCAGAAAGCAGTGTTCCGTTCGTCAAGTTGTAGATAGTGGTAAAGTTGATCGGATGATCAATAATAGATATACCAGTAACATCTAGTGACCTAGCACTGACCGTTTCAGTGAAGGTGAGAGTTAACAGAGCAGTGTTCAGGTCAACATCAAAGCCACTGAGAGCCGGTGCTGTTGTATCATTAGTGAAACCAGATGCTGGGAATGCACTTATCTGGTTGACTGCTTCTATTTCATTTCCACTCGAGTCTGATACGGCTCCTTGTTCAAAGTAAAGTCGTGTGTTTAAGATCTCAGTCGCAAGACCAAGTCTAGCTTTGATAGTGTTTTGATCAGCAACTGTTAGTTGCAGTCTCACCACTACATCATGATCAGCAATTCCAATACTCTCTCCCAGTTCCGTATCGTTGATAAAAGCAGTTCCCCCGGTGAGGGTAAACTCAGAATACTCAGGAAGGAATGGATTCAATTCACCGTTGACTAGTGTGAACAGAGATGCATTGAGAGATGTAATATTCACAGACTCGGAGAAAGTGAGAATAATCAATCCTTCGTTGAGGTCAAATGTGAAACTTCTCAGTGTTGGCCGAAGCATGTCTTGTGGTCCCATTTGTATTGGGACTGCTAAGCTCGGTAGGCAAGGATTTCCAGCCATATCGTCAATGGCACCTTCGCTGATTATGAGGAAGCTATCGTTTGCATTTGTCAGTAACTCTGTTCTTTCTTGGATTGAACTGAAGTCGTAAAATGTGAGGAACAGTTCAAAGTTGACAGCTGTTATGTTCGGGAAAGTCACACCTCCGTTCAGTGTATAGAACTGAGTTGCAGTAGCAAGATCGTTTGAGTTAAGCACAGTAATTCCACTAGTAGTCAATGATGTAATGTTGACTGCTTCAGAGAAGAGTAGAGAGAGCGCTCCAGTTTCAGCATCGAATGTCCACGATACTAAAGTTGGTCGTGTAGTATCAGCAACAAAGTCGCACACTTGTACGAGAGCAAAAGTAGCTGGCAGGTTTCCTGTGTCACGAATGACTAGGGCAGATACGCTGATATAAGTGTCTGAGAAGTTTGTAGCTAGCATGTCTCTCATTTTTATCTCGTTCAAATCAGACTCGGTCAATGTAAAGTTGACGTGGAAGCCATTACCGCTTGGTGACATAGTCCCGTGAGTAAAGGTATACATGTTCTCAGGCAGAGATGTGGCTAAGTCGTCAGTTTCAAGCAGAGTCATTGCATTAGACATGAATGTTGAAGGGTCTATCACATCGCTAAATGTAAGTCTAATAAATCCGAGATCCATATCTAAAGAGAAGCAAGTCAATACCGGTTGAATTAAATCGACTTCGTATATGCCTGCTTGAATTGCAATTGGTGAACCAGTACCATCAGCCATTCCAATAACTGGATTTCCAGCAGTATCAGTTACAGCTCCATCAGATATTTCAAAATAAGACGTCAATCTGTCATCAGCAATACCAGGGGTTCTCTTGAGCTCAGTAAGATCAAATTCTGAGATGCGAACCACCAGAGTACTGCCACTGTCTACTGCCAGTGATTGATTTCCTCCAGTGAGAGTTATGTTCAGACCATTCACGGGTTCAGAGCGGATAGTAAAGAGACTAGGAATATAGGAATTGACAAGAATTGGCTCTGAGAATCTCACAGAGAAGATGTTAGACTGGAACGAGAGCAGAAGGAATTCAGCAACCGTTGGTTGAATCTCATCAGCTACGTAACTACTAGCCATTGTTGCATTTATGCTGTCTATTGTAGGCAAGATGGGATTGAAGTAGACATCACTGATCAGGTCGGATGTGAAGACAAGCCATGTAGTGTTCTGTCTAGTGGCTACTTGGAGATTCTCCTGCAGTTGGACAGTGTCTCGGGCACTAATAGTATACAGAATTTCCGTGGAAAGGGCTGTTGTGATGAGTGTTGAGATCTGACCGAACTCAAGAGTGACAAATGTGGATCTGTTGAAAGCATCCTGAAAGGTGATGCTGTTAGGATCAAATGTGTTTGGGTCAACCACTTCATCAAAGGTAAAGGAGATGAACGTTGAATTCATATTCAGACTGAATGAGACTAGGGCAGGTGGAGTTGTATCAGGAATTCGTTCACTTGCAAATTCAGTTGTTGTGAAAAATGGAGAGTCTACAATTGGCACAACGTCATTTCCAAAAATATCCTGAACAAAAGAGCTGTCAAATCTGATCCAGCAAGACTGATCCTGGACGCAGAGTACATCTCTTTGCAGCTTGATGGCATTCAAATCTTCTATGTCAATCTGTATGTTCACTATCGGACCATCAACTGAAAGAACGCTTGCATTAGCATTGACCGAGAGTGTGTATTCCCTTCTGGAGATTTCATACCAGTTGGTCAAATTCAAAGAAGTTGTAGTAACTGTGCTTGCTCTAACGCTCTCAGAAAACAGTAAAGTAAATATACCTCGATCTAAGTCCAACTGCTGGAACTGGACTAGTTCTGGTGGAATTTCATCAGGGTAGAAATTGGATACCATTGCAGGTAGTGGACCAGTGATATTCAGCATGTTGCCCACAGTATCAATAGCAAGCTGTTCGGTGATGTTTATGAAACAGTCTGCACCATTCAAATCATTACATATGGGCAACACATTGAGGATGTTGACATCAGACTGTAACAGTTGAAGTTCCACGGTCTTAGTGTTCGATTGGGACTGCCCAGCAGACTCTACGCCAAATGTAATACTAGTGTTAGCTGTATTGAGCAGTGTGAACTCTGTAACAGCAAATGTTGCTATTTCGATCGGCTCATTGAAATGTAGTGTTAAAATATTAGAGGTGAGGTTTAGATCAAACCTAAGGAACTCAACGGGAGTTGTATCAGCAGTGTAGCCGCAAACAGGTAGATTGAACACTTCGACATTTCTGTTAGGGTTTGGTTGCGCTGTATCGTTGATCGTTGTTTCTGTAGCTGTGAGGAATGTTGTACTGTTGCTGATAGCAAGGTCTTGAATTTCTTTGATTCTGTCTGAGTCGAATACAGAAAGAGAAATCAATACTCGTGTAAGGTCAACCAATTCACTAGCTTCAATAGATGTTAAAACGTGAGACGAGCTGTCATTGTTGTGAATTGTGATTTGAGAGATGTCCAAGGAATCTATTTCGACGGGCTCATTGAAAGACAGTACAAGAGTATTAGAGTCCATATCAAGGTCGAAACAGTTGAGAACTGGTTGGTTGCGATCGGGGCCAGGTGGGTGAGATACTAATCCACCAATCGTAGGATTACTATATACATCAGCAAAGGCTCCGAAAGGATAACTAATCTCACTTTCGTTATTGGTGCCCAAGAATGGATCAAATTTGATGGTGTTGAGATCAAATGAGTCCAATTGAATCACAAATACTGATCTAGGGGCACCAGTGGGTCGTGCTGTCCTTATTAGCTTGTGTATAGTAGGAATAATAGGCAGATTGTCTCTAGAGGAGCTGATATTAAGTGCAAGAATGTCAAAAGTATCGGGGTCAACAGCTTCAGTGAAGAATAAGTCGAGAATGCCAGTGTTGAGATCGAGCAAGAAGTCAGAAAGCTGAGGAGCAGTTCTGTCAGCGATATACATTCCAGAAACAGCAATAGGCACAAGTTCAATTTCATTTCCGACCATGTCTCTCACACCATCAAATGAAATGTTGACAAATGTGTCATTCATAGATGTAGCGAGTTGAACATTGACATCAATTCTTTCTTTGTCTTCATCACTCAGGAAGATAGTCTGGATATAGTCATTCTGGAATCCAGTTTGGCTATTGTTGAGTGCTAGAGATGTATTGATATCAGCTGGGAGTGCAGAGTCCTGCAGGATAATTGATGGCACAGACACTGTTCCTACATTAACTACTTCATTGAAAGTGAGCTCTAGTATATATTCGTTGAGATCAAGCAGAAACGAAATGAGAATAGGGCCTTCAATATCATCTGTGAATAGATCCACCATAAAGGCCGAGGTGTTTGAAATGGCCGACATGGTATTGCCCGCAGCATCTCTTACAAACTCAGGCGTTGCAAAGAAGTATGTGTTTGCATTACTAGTCGCTAGGTTAGTGTCATTTTGGAGAGCATAAAGATCGTTGTCTGCCAATCTCAACGTAAGTATACTAAGAGAGCTTGTAGCATTTCTGCCAGTAATAGTGACAAATGACCCATTCTCATCAGCCATGCTCCTAATTTGACCTTCACCGCCAGTAAACGAAAGTGGATCAACGTATTCTGTAAAGTTGAATGTGAGTACACCTAAGTTCATGTCAAGAGCAAATCCTAGTAGGACAGGTTTGACGTCATCGGGAATTATCGATGATACTGGGCGAGCACTGAACTGAGATACTTCCATAACTGGATTGCCAGCCATATCAGTAAAAGATGAAGAGTTGAGTACAAGAAAGGTGTTGGAAAACCCTGTGGCAAGATTCTGGTACGATTTGAGACTGTCGATATCAAATGCAGAGAGGAGAATGGAAAACTCAGGATTGTTAATTCCTAATGGCATTCCTCCAGTCAAAGTGAACGAGGAAGATGCAGTAGATGTATTTCTGCTATTCTGTATCGAGACACCTTGCTCGTTGTAGCTTGACAAACGGATAGTCTCCGAGAACGACAAAGTTATCATTCCACTGTTGAGGTCAAGTCTAAATTGTCTGAGTTCGGGTCCTGTCTGATCATTTACAAATGTGCGTACTTGTTGAGCATCGTTGACTGGAATTGGAGTGAGTGGATTTGCCGCTGCATCTTCACCAAAATCTGAAGTGGCAGATAGGTGAGTGGTTGTTGGTAGTGTGGCAAGGACTTCATCTCTCTTGATATTGTTAAGATCAGTTTCAGTGATTGTCAGAATCAACGAACTCGTGTCCTGAGGTGATCTAATGATGTCTCCTCCAGTGAGAGTGTAGAAAGTTGAAGGAGTGCTTCGACTGTTTTGAAGTCTAAGTCCAGATGTATTGGTAGTGTTCACATTTATAGAGTCGGAAAAGACGAGCAAAAGAATGCCAGTATTCATGTTTAGATCAAAGTCTGTTAGAGCCGGAAGTGTTGTGTCTTCAACAACTGTTGTTGCTTGAATACCACGTCCATTTGTGATAGCAGTAACATCTTCTCCTCGATAGTCATCTACTGCAAATGCTGCTAATGTTACGAAAGTGTCATTTCTGTTTGTACCCACACCAGGCAGAGTTTTGAGATCAATCAGCTCGAGGGGGTTCATTTGGATAACAATGGTATACATGTCATTCGTTGTGACACTGTTAGCACTGGAAAGTGTGTAAAACACAGTTCCTAGAGATGCATCTTGGAAGGTCAGAGCAGAAACGTCAAAGGTGTTCACATCAACTACGTCACTAAAGGTTAGATTGAGCTCACCATCATTCAAATCAATTGTGAAACCTAAGAAAGTCAGTGCACTAGTATCAGCAATTACTTCAGTGATGGGTCTCGTGAAGTCAGTGGGAGGATTAAATTCCAATCCAGACACATCGCTTACAAAGGATGGTGCTACTGTGACAAGCTCGTAAGAGTCGAGTTTCAAAACTGCAAGATCGGGCAGATTTAAGCTCAATTCAACGCAGGAAGAACATTCAGGATTCAGCACAACGCCTCCAGTAAGAGTGAACGATGTTCCAGCACTGGTACTGAACATGAGCTGAGATGCACTGACAGAGCGCTTATCCACTGGCTCAGTGAAGCAGATAGTAAACACTCCAAGGTTCTGATCAAATCGAGTGCTGACAACTTCAGGAGGTGTTATATCAGGGAAAATAGTGCCTGGTTGGATGTTATAAGCAGGGGCACTTAGTATTCCACTAGAGCCAACATGGGTTCCTGAATCCAGCGTTAGGGTAATGTTTTGTCCGAGGCATTTTAGACAATTGCAGAGTTCCTGAGGCTCGGTAAGATCGTGGTTAACAATGGATAGATCTGCTACTCTTGAAACTTCAGACGAGTCGACGGTGTAATTGCAGTACTGACCATTTGCTGAGAATGAGATGGTTCTATCATTTACAACAGTTGAAATGGCAGTATTGAAAAGCAAACTAAGCAGTTTTGTATCGAGATCGATTGTGAAGTTTTCAAGTTGAGGTGGTGAAGATTCCTCAATAAACGTATCGACACGAAGTTGAACTGGTGCAGCAAACAAATTACCGCTAGCATCAGCAACAAGCATCGGAGAAAACTCAGCATAGCACAGTCTTCTTGCGGTGCAGATGCCTTCTGACAACATAGCAATGTAATCAACTGATGAAATATTGAGTACAGCTACGTATGCTTGCTCTCCTTCAAATGCTTCTCCACCTGTAAGTGGGTACACTGCTGAAGGAAGATCAACGTGATTGCGTAGGGTGATAGCTGGGGAATTGAGCGATGTAGCATTGATAGTGTCATCAAAAGTTAGTGAAATGGTCCTTAACTCCAGGTTGATATCAAAGCTAACTAGTTGAGGTCCATTGAAATCATCTATGACCGGTACGACTGTAAGTGCCATTGACTCATTGATAATGACAGCGTTAAGGCCTAGAATGTCAACAACAAGTTGTTCCGTAGCAGTCAAGAAGCAGTCAGATGTATTAATATTTGCGTTGGCAGAGCAGAAATCAGGTTGTTGCTTAATGAAAGCAATGTCATCATTTGCGAGGATTACTGTAACAGTGGATGTAAGGACAGTTGCTGCATAGCTATTAGGTGACAATGTGTATGAGATGGATGTATTGTCAGTGCTATTTTGGAGCGTGATAGCTGTGGCATCAAAAGTAGATGTGTTCACTGTTTCACTAAACTCTAGTATGAGTGTATTCAAGCTCAGATCCAACTCTACATTCTGAATTACAGGTCTGTCAGCATCACTCTTGAAAAGACAAGCCTGGAAGCCCATAAATGATCTAATTGGCTGAATAGCATTACCACTTGTGTCTTCGATGAGTTGGGCAGTTGCACTGATATACGTATCATTCATAGAAGTAAGCAAATCAGAGATGGCTTTGATCTCATTCACATCCGAACTTGTAAGGCTCAGGATGATCGAATCTTCAAAGAGCTGAGTAGTTGAGCCTCCAGTCAGAGTGAGAGATGAAGTAAACTCAAACTGCTTATTCTGGAATGTAAGTTGGCCAGGCTCAAACGTTGATTCTCTCACAGCCTCGTTAAAAGTCAGAGTTAGCATTCCTGTATTCAAACATAGTGTGAAGCAATCTAGCTCTGGTCTGGTGAAGTCAGGAGTGAACTGGTTCACTTGTCTTGCATTATTTGCTGGCACGATAGTCGATGGAGTACCAGTGGGGCCTCTTATGTAGCCACTGAGTGCCGAGATCCAAGTTGTATCTCTACTAATAGCTACTTCACTGCTAAACTTGATTTGGTTGAGGTCGAATGAGCTGAGCTGAATCTCCACCACATTGTCGCCTTGGTCAGGTCTGCTTGTGACATTGCCTGATGTTAAAGTGATACCTGGTGTGCTACTTGCTCCAGAACTTTGGATTGTGATCCGACTGAATACAACAGAATTAATATCAGCCGGCTGGTCAAAAGCTATAATGAGGATTCCCGAGTTCAGATCTAGATCAAAACGAAGAAGACTCGGAGCTAACAGATTCAGTATCAGTGGAGCAGAAACCATTAGTCCATTAGTGTTAGGAATACCGATTCCATCATTGCCCTCAATATCGCTAAATGCTCCATCTCCAATTGTCAGGAAAGTGGTGTTTTCTGACTCAATCAACGGTGGGAACAGCCTTATGCCTGAAAAGTCTTCACTGGTGGTGTTAATGTATACAGTAGATGTATTCTCAAACAAGTAGCTTCCATTTGTGAGAGTGTAGGAGAGAACAGTTGTCCCAAATGCTTGCTCAGTCTGCAGTGTGATGTTCAAGATATCTAAACTGGCTATGTTAATGCTCTCACTGAAGTGTAGGACCACCATCAAAGGCAGTCGTCCGTTGATCATCATCAGTTCAAAGGAATCGATTTGAGGAGGTGTTACGTCAGCAGAGTATTCAAAGACAGACAGAGCTTCGGACGGTGCAATACCAATCACAGGATTTCCAGAAGTGTCCCTAATTGCACCAGCACTGATTGATAGCACAGTTGTTGCAGGCGATCGAGCCAGTAATAGATTCTCTTTAACAGCATTCAGATCTGTGTCGCTTACAATGACATCAATGATTGTGCCAGGTGTACTGTTAGTACTTGCTTCCGTTAGTTGTACAGAGATACTGGATCCATTAGACGCCAATATGGTGAAACCAGTTATATTCAGAGAGTCGGGATCTACAGGTTCGGAGAATGTCAGTGAAAGAACGTCTGTGTTCAGATTCAGATTATAGTTCTCAAGAACAGGCTGTATAGCATCACGAGTGTATGATTCAATAGCAACACATTCAGTTTGATTTCTCTCGACAACACTTAGCTCCACAGCATCGAAAATAGCAAAGCTAGCAATCGAAATGCAGGTAGTATTTATATCAGATGCTAACCCAGTGATAGACTTGATGGCATCACTATCGCTTTTGCTTAGATCAATAACCACTCGAGGTCCGTTAACAGACACTGAGGTACTTGTTTGAAGTGTGTACAGGATGTCCTCAGTTTCATTAGATCCAGTCACAAGAGTAACAGCTGTGACATTCAATTGTGATGACAGAACAGTCTCAGAGAAAACCAGGGTTATAGTGTCATTGTTGAGGTCAATACTTGCTGCAACGAGCTCAGGTTGTGTGCTATCGGCAGTGTAATTTCCAATGCGAAGCGAATTCCCGTTAAGAATGGGTGCCAACAAGTTGTCATGGACATCTCTTGCTCCTCCTTGCTGAACAACCAAGTATGTATCAGTAGGTCCAGTTGCAAGTGCAAATCTAGTCTTAAGGTTGTTCACATCATCGAGACTAAGTTCAATTTCCAGTATATGATCACCTTCTAGATCGGAGGTGCTTGTCATTACAGACCCACCAGTCAACTGGTACAATTGGTTGACAAGGTCAGTGACAAAACGATCACTTTGGAAGCCAAAAGCAGTCACATCCACAGAAGAGGAGTTCACAGTCTCTGAGAAATAGATAGTTAGTATACCAGAATTCAAGTTCAAGTCAAAAGAAGTGACAACGGGTGAAACCATATCTCTATTGAAGGCAGTTGCTGTAATGGCGTTTGTCGCCGGTATTTCAAGGGCAGGATTAGCGTTAGGGTCTTCGATAAAGCCAGGGACAACACTAAGATAAGTGTCGTCACTCTCTTGGGAGGTTGCTAGATCATCCAACCGATTAATCTCGTTGAGGTCTTCAGAAGAAAGAGCAATAGCCAGTGTCACATCATCTATCAGCGTGGGTGTTCCTCCAGTGAGAGTAAAGACAGTTGCATTTGTGTTATTTGTAGAAGGTTGATTCTGCAATGATATCAGCGTTAGATTGAGACTACCTATATCTACAAATTCAGAAAAGATAATGATAAGTTCTCCAGCATTTAAATCAATACCAAACATTACAACTTCAGGAGAGGTGGAATCAGGAACAACCTCCGCCGCAGGAATTGTATTGTCCCTTGTGACAGCATTCACTGTTGAGCTAAATAGGTCACTGATTGCTTCAGGAGAGAGCAGAATGTAGGTTGGTGTACCATTCACAGCGAGACTTTCTCTGGCTTTAATAGCATTCAAATCAGTGTCAGTGATGTTAATACTGATTACATAGTCACTGGGACCAGCAGATGAACCACCCGTGAGAGTATAAGTGGTATTTGGTGAAATGGAATTGAGATCGCTCAGGAGAGTTATTCTGGATGGGTTGAGAGTATTCACATCGACTACGTCACTAAACGTCAGAACGAGTTCTCCTATGTTGACATCAAGAGTGAAATTTAGAAGTGATGGTCCCTCTGTGTCTTCTTGAATTCTGTCTAGTGGCATTGCCATTGTTTCATTAAGCGGCTCTGACATTAACCCGGACAAGTCCATGACTGCTCCGGACAATACAGTGATATAGGTGCTAGCTGCTACTGTATCTACAGTTGTAGCCAGTTTGATGTCCCTCGCATCAGATGGATCAAGGTTGAAGATCACTGTAGTACGATCACTGGGTGCATACATTGATGTTCCATCCTGTAAAGTGAAGTTGTTTGGGCCATAATGCAGAGTAAAGGCACTGAGGTTTGCTGGTAATTGCACAGGCTCAGTAAACCTGACTGTCAGTGTGTTCAGATTTAAATCAAGTTCTACGAACTCTTCTATCTCTGGTGGAGTAGAATCAGGAGTAAAATCTCTAACTCGAACTGGATCAACTACTGCTACTGATGCAAAAGAGTTCAAATCCATTATAAGACCGTCAGCAATCATCAAGAATGTTGAGTTGACGCTGACTCCAATGCAAGTGCTGTAGTTAGTAGTGAAGCCAAGACATGTTTCTTGAATGCGATTGATAGTACTTCTTGGAATATTGATAACCAGGAGTTCAGAGGATGCTGTACTAATCTCAGAGACAGTTTGATCTAGAGTGTATGTAAAAGTACTGTTGACATCTGACGTGAAAGTAAGAGCCGTTGGATCGAATGTGCTTGGTACTATAGCTTCAGAGAACTCAATTGTAACCCGGTTGTTGTTGAAGTCAACATCATAGGCTACAATCATTGGTGGAGAATCATCTTGTAGTATAATACCAGAATATTCAAATGTAAATGTCACTAGATCATCGGGAGTGATTGGAACTATGGCGTTACCAGTCACATCCTCAACAAACTGCTCTGTGAATGTAATCCAGCAAACTATTCGAGTTGTACACAGTCCAGATGTTAATTTGATGGTATTGAGGTCTGTCACTGTAAGCTGGAAGTCTACGGCAGTTCCTACTATGGCTGATACAGTACCATTACTTAGAGAGAAAGTTTCATCCACAAATCCAAGTATGTAACCGTTTTGAAGAGTAATTTGATCGAAATTCACCGTCATTAGGTTGATAGACTCAGTAAAGTTCAAACGTAGTACACCGTTGTCTAAATCGAGGAATTCAAAACGGATAAGTTGTGGCCTAACAGTGTCACTGATAAACGATTGTGTTCCTTGAACAAAACTTTCGTTAAATTTATTTCCAGCATTGTCACTAATAAGACCAGGAGAAATACTGAGGTAGCAATTGTTATTACCTGTACACAAGTCAGTGAGCGAGTCTAGAGCCAATTCATCCACTCGATTTCTTTGGATTGTTACAGAATCAGGAGAGTTTTGAACAAGATTTCCACCTGTTAAAGTGTAGTTAGTGGTAAAGTTCTCTGGTGCATTGATCAGTATGATTTGAGATAAAACGAAAGATGTCGCATTCACTGGTTCGTTGAAGAATACAGTAATTGAGTTGTTCACAAGATTGTACTCAAAGTCAATGACTGATGGTGAACTCTGATCAGGTGTCAGTTCAGATACTCTAAAAGCAGATGTATTTAGAACTGGAGTAGAATTGAACCCACGAAGATCGCGTACGGCACCGCTATCAATGGCAAGGAAAGTCCTGTTCAGCGATTCACCAAATTCTGGATCCATTTGTAGCACAATTAGATCCTCCGGTAGAAGGCCTATCTCAAGCACTCGGACATTCACAGGTTCAATGACACCTCCAGAAAGCCTGAAAGATGTCGATGAGTTTGACAATTGAGTCTGTAGAGTGACAGCGGTGGCGTCAAATGTGAGAGTTTCAATAGTCTCAGAAAATGTGAGCAAAAGCTGATTGGTATTAAAATCAAGATCGAAAGCAACCAGGAAAGGTCTAGAGAAATCTTCCAAGAGGGTAGTTGCTCTAAGAGACATCATACCAGCTAGATTGGCATTACCATATACATCAGCAACAGCTCCAGTTTGTATCGACAAAAATGTATTGCTTTCATTAGTGGCCAGTTGCATCATCATTTGAAGTCTAGTTGAATCATCAGGGCCAAGCTGAATTACGAGCACTGGACTCAGATTGAAGATAGCTGTTGAATCAATCAAGTCTACTATTTGCTCGCCACTACTTGCACGACTGGTGCTATTTAATAGTGACACTCTGGTCGGATTGAAGTTTGTTGGATCCACTGTCTCAGAGAATGTTAGCAACAGTTCGTTTGAATCAAAACTGAGAGAAAATTCTATCAATTCTGGAGGAGTCATGTCTTCCACAACATTTGTGACACCGAGAACTTGAGAAACGAAGGGATTGCCATTCACATCATCAACTGCTCCGTCAACTACAAACACGAAGTCAGTGGAGTCATTGGTACCAAAACCTGGAACTGCTTTCAGAGTGTTTAATTCTTCAGTGCTGATCATAACTTCGATGGTATAGGCATCAAGTACAGCAACACTGCTGTTTACCAATGAGAGCATGAATGTTGCCAGTGATGGGTCCATATTGTTAATGATTGAAATGAGACTGACATTTGGGGATGTTGGATCAATTTGTTCATTAAATTCGATAGTGAAAGTTTGATTGGAAAGATCCAAATTAAATTCAACTAGAGTGGGGCTTGCTCGATCCTCAACAAAGTTTGTAGCAGACAAAGAGTTATCGGGAGTTATTTCTATAACTGAGTTGTTGCTGAAGTCTCGAATCAGAGAGGAATTTACAGATACGAAAACGGAGGATGCATTTTGAGCAAGTACTCCAGAGGCTTTGATAAATCGAGCATCTTCCAGCGAAAGACTCAACTCAATAACTTGAGGAGAAATGAACAGAGCTTCTCCACCAGATAGTTCCCTAGAGAGACCTCCAGCACTGCTATTGCTCATACTGTGCACAGTGATTTGTATTGGATCTAGAGTATCAATATTAACTGCTTCCGTGAATGACAGAGTGATGGTTTCTTGACCCAAAGCGAATGTGAAGCCACTCAAAGAAGGAGGTGTATTGTCTTGAACAACTACACTAGCTTGGACTGAATCTTCAGCAGGCACCAATACAACCATGTTACCACTTGTGTCGCTGAATGCAGATCTTGGGACAGAGAGGAAGGTATTGTTGGTGAAAGTGCCCAAATTCGAATTGGTCGTGATTTCCAGGAAATCTGAATCTAAGATTCCAATTTCTATGACGTCCGAATTCATTAAAGTCTGTAATACTCCCGAAACAAAAGTGACACTAGCAGTAAAGTTTTCAGTACCACTGTTCTGAAGAGTCACACCGGATATATCAACAGTGGAAATGTCAATAGTCTCGCTGAAAGAGAGTATGAGCCTCGCTTGGTTCAAATCAAAGTTGAAATCCAGAAACATTGGTGGTACATTGTCCGGAATTAATTCAACAGCTGGCAGAGCAGAATTTGAAGGAATGGCTATAATAGAATTTCCAGAAGAATCTCTCAGAGCAAATGATGCAATACTTAGGAAAGTGTCATTTACAGTAGAGCCTACGCGGAGTAGTGATTTAACACCATTGGTGTCAGTTAGTGACAAAGTAACTAGCACAACCTCTCCATCTTCAATGCGTTCAAATTCACTATCTACTAGTTGATATGCAATAGTGGCGTCAGTAGGATCCACATTCCTAGAATTTTGTACGAATATACCAGTGACATTGAGAGACTCGGGATCAACGATATCAGAGAAAGTCAGTAAAAGAAGTCCAGCATTCACATCCAGAGTATACTCGACAAGATTGATAGGTGTTATATCTGGGTTCACACTTGTAGCAACAAGGGCTTTGCCATCAGTGATAGGAATATTGTCTTGTCCAAATGTGTCATCAACAGTATCACCTTGGATAGTTATAAAGGTATTGTTGATAGAAACACCGATTAGTCCAGCAGCTTTAATCCCATTCAAATCTATCTCGGTCAAATTGACAGATATGAGATATCCATCCATTGTGGTAGTTTGGAAACTTACTGTAGTGAGTCGATAAAATGAGTTGCCATTTCTACTTATGTCCGATTGTAGGACAATTCCAGTTGGATTGAAAGTAGACACGGAGACCACATCATTGAATGTTAGATCTAAAAATCCAGTAACCATGTCAAGCGAGAAGCTAACGAGACTCGGTTGAGAGACATCAGCTGAGAAGGAAGCATCGTCAGTCTGCATTGGTGGAACTGTAGCAATAGCAATGCCATTTGTGTCTCTAACTGCACCACTGGATATCAGTACAAAGGTATTGGAAGGATCGGTAGCTACATTCAAGTTCGTCTTAAGAGAAATTGTCTCTCTTTCACCAAGCAAAATGGTAACTCTTTGTACTGTTGATACTTCACTTTCGAGTATTGTTGATGTAGTCAAAGGTATTGCACCGACTCCAGACGTTGCTCCAGCAATGGAGATTCTACCAAGATTGATGTTATCGATGTCAATAGGCTCGTCAAAAATAAGTGTCACAGTATCGGCATTCAAATCTACTTCACTGCCCAGGAACATTGGTGGTGTCTGATCAGGTACAAAGTCTCCACCTATAGCATCAACCGAGTCAACTGGTGCAACTGTATTCGGTTCTCTAGCAAAATCACTGATGGTGTTCTCAGCAATCGATATATAGGTGTTAGCACTAGATGTTGCCAAATTCATGCTTTTGATGGCGTTTGAATCAGTGGTAGAGAGAACCACAGAGATAACTGTTCCTGATTGACTAGGTGCAGTACTGTCTGTGAGAGTATACTGTTCTGTTCCATTAGGAGCATTCAAGATAGTTATACCGGATGCAACAAAGGCATCAGAGTTGACTGCTTCCGAGAATGTTAGATCAATGGAGTTGCTATCAAGGTTAAGAGTGAAATTTGTAATCTGTGGCTGTTGATTGTCGACAACAAAGTCAGCTACAATCGTTTCTGGATTTTCGTTGGTTGGAGTGTTTACATTACCAGAGGGATCTTCAACTGCACCAGCAGTGAGTGCCACGTAACAATTTCCTCTCCATGTGCAGAGATCTTGGTCCACTTGAATAGCTGTCAAGTCTTGTGGATTCAATCGAATCATAACAGAGTTCTGAGTAACCGTAGCTTCACCTCCTGTTATAGTAAAACTGCTGAGAGCATCAGCCATGGAAAATAGGGAAAGAAGTTGAACATTTGTTGGATCGAATGTGGAAATGTTGACTGGTTCATTAAACAAAATTTCAAGCACTCCCAGTTGTACATCGAACGAAGTGAATCCAACTAATTGCGGAGAAACTGTGTCTTCTGCATAGGCTGTGACTTGTATTGACTCGTTGAGAGATGCTGTATTGAACACATCTCTAAATGCATTTGCATTATGATACAGGTAGCAATCGTCCATCGAATCACATAAATTCTCTCGCTTGATGTTCTCGAGATCAATTGGATTTAAATTGAAGGACAGACTGTTTATCGTTCCATCAGGGTCGACCACAGTAGCTACAAACTCATAGAAAACTGTTGGTGCGTCAGCGCTATTCTGAATTCTGAACTCAGACAAAACAAATGATGATGCGAGAATATTAGAGTCGAATACAATAGTCACAAGTCCAGAGTTGAGATCTATTTCAAAACCAGACAATGAGGGTGCATCCATGCCACTATTTACTGTGGTAGCTTGCAAAGCATCTGAATCTGGAATCATCACTAGCGGATTGTCATTTCTGTCAAGGGCTGCTCCAGCGCTAACCGAGAGATAAGTATTGCTAGGTTCTGTTGCAATGTTCATGTTCAGAACAATCTCATCTCGAGCACTGAGAGTGAGTTCAATTCTAATGACTGCAGAGTTTTCAATCGCAGTAATGGGTGTACGCACATCTACAAAGTCAAACATGATATTAGGAGACGATGAAGAGTCTTGGAGGATAAACTGGCTCAACTGTAGACTATTGGCAATTACAGGCTCGGAGAAAGTTAGAATGATGGCATTTACTCCAGAAGACAAGTCAACATTGAATCTCAGCAGCTCAGGTGACATGTCCACCTCACCAGTGTATTCAGAGGCTTGAATGGCATTTATGCTATCGATAGCAAAGTTTACATGGCCATCGATGTCTTGGATCAGTCCTTCACTCACAGACAGGAAAGTGGTAGCAATGTTTCCAGCAAGACCTACAATAGATCGAATTCCAAATAGGTCTTCCTCATTGGCAGGGATATAAATTGTAGTGGGAGATACTTGGATGGCACCACCACCAACAAAAGTGTATGATGGGGTTCCGATGATAGAAATTCTTTGTGACTGTATCGTGAGATGCGTGGCATCAAAAGTAGATGCAACCACTTCTTCGGAAAACTCGATAGTAATGTTTCCATTTCCCAAATTGAAGGTGAAAGAAAGCAATGTTGGTGGCTGTAGGTCCACAGGTGGTGGTGTAACTGGTAATGCATTAGTAGACAGGATTGCCTCTACCATTACTGAAGACACGTCTGTAACAGCATCATTTTGTAGGCTTAGGAATGTTCTTGATGTATCCACTCCTAGCCCATCAATGGAAAGGATTCCAGCAAGATCGGAATTGCTAAGCTGAATTGGAAGTGTGCTACTGAGCACCACTGGTACAGTACTGGACAGTAAAGTGTAGCTTCCACTCATTGAGAGTGTATTATCAGATGTATTTTGAAGCAAAATTCTACTAAGTACTAAAGATGACGAATTAACAGGTTCTGAAAAGTAGAGAACTAAGGCAACAGGTGCTTTGTTGTCCACTGAAAATTCAAAAGCAAAAGAGTTGAGGACGGGAGGAGAAATGTCAGGAAGAAGATTTTGTACATTAACTGCATCCAGAGTATCAATAAAGTTTCCACGGATGTCTGATATGCTTCCACTATCAAGAACTAAGAATGTGTCGGCATTGTTGATACCAACATTTCCAAGCTCCTTCAAGGTGTTAAGATCATCCTCAGATAGCTCCACTGAGATAACATTGTCTGCAACTGAAGTGTTTGCAAGTTCTGTAGACACAAATATGTTGACAGGAGTCTGAGCAGCATCTTGCAATGTGATTCGACTCAAATTGGAAACAATAGATTCAGAGAAAGTGATTTGAATCATTCCATTATTGGTATCTAAATTCCACTGTAGAAGGATAGGAGGTGACAAATCTTCTGTGATTGTTGGTTCAACAATAATCTCTGAAAACTCGTTATTAAGAATATCTTGGATGGCGTTTTGTCCGATAGACAGAGAGACACTGTCAAGACCAGCAGAGTTGATGGTATTTATATCTGATGGTGGAATCTGAATATCAATCAATCGTCCATCCTGAGAAGTATTTGATGTGGTTCTAGCGTCAAGCTGCAGTATAGTATCTCCAGTGTTAGTTGCTGTGATAAATATAGCAGATGTGTCAATGGTATTGACTAGAGCAACTTCATCAAACAAAATGGATAGGAAACCAGTGTTGAGATCTAAACTGGACTCTACAATTCTTGGACCAGATGTGTCATTGATAACGCTGTCAGCAAGAGTGGTTATAATGTCGGCACCAACTGTTGAATTAAGCAGGAATCCCGAGTAGTCGGCAACACCAGTGATGTCGAGTGTGACATATGAAGTGTCACTACCACCAATCGATGCATCTGTCTTCAAAATCAATAAGTCTTCATCGGAAAGGATAATTTCAATGCTTGAGGACCCTTGTGGAACTGTAACAGTTGGAGATGGACTGTTAAGACCGGGTATTTGCCTAGAAGATGTTTCTAGTGTCAAAGCATTATGAATAGTGACACGGTTCTCAAATCCAGTCGGATCGATGCTCTCGGAGAGTTCGATAATGAGAGCACCTTCATCAAGATCAAGAGTTATAGACAGTAGTTCAGGAGGTGTCACATCAGGTGTAAGTTGAGATACCATTAAAGCAGCGTTTGTAGGAATAGGAACAACAGAATTGTTTCCAGTGTCTCTGATAGCACCGGGCAGTAGAGAAAGGAATGTGTTGACCTCACTAGTTGCGAGTAGAATCTGCATTTTGATGCCGTTGGTGTCAGCTTCTGTGAGTGAGACTATGATCACTGTATAAGGAGCAATCCTTGAAGTAGCTCCTCCAGTAAGTGTGTACGAATTTATGATAGGGTCTGAATGGTTAGAGACCGATTGTAGCACAAAATATTGAGGTGTGTACGAATCTGGATCCATTATCTCTGAAAAGAATAAAATCAGAGTGCTGTTCTCTAGAGAGAGAGTGAAGTTATTGAGGACGGGTGGTATCATGTCTCCAATAAACTCAGTGGCTTGTAAAGCAGGGAAATCGATTGCAATGACACCCAAGTTGTTGAAATCTTCTGCAACAGTGTTTAGAACAGAGATGAATGTATTCTCAATGGAAGTAGCAAGACTGGAATTCAGCTGTAGCTGCACAACATCTCTTTGCAATAGAAGTATGTCTATTATAGAGCCATCACTGCTGGTAGTTATACCTCCTGTTAAGGTGTAGGAAGTTGTTCCAAATGCACCACTGTGTAAAGTGATGGCTGTTGGATCAAAAGTGGAGGCAAATACAACATCACTAAATGTCAGCGTGAGAACGTTTGAGTTCATATCGAGAGTGAAATCTGTCAGGATGGCAGGAGATTGATCTGATTGGAATGTATCGATTTGGTCGATAACAGATGCTGTTCCATTGTTACCACTAAAGTCAGCTACTGCACCTTCTTCGACTACAATGTAAGTGCTTGTTCGTGAGTTGGCAACGTCGGGATGACTTTGCAGATTGACTACATCTTGATCAGCCAGCCTAATTCTCAGAGTTGTTAGCAATGGATCTGCTGGACTGAAAGAAGCAACACCACCAGTTAGTGTGTATGACGGACCTGATGTAGAATCCATGGAGTATACAGTCACCAAAGAGGGATTAAAGGTAGTCAGATCAACCGGTTCGCTAAATTGTATGTCAAGTGATAGAAGGTTAAAATCGAGGAGTGGTAATGCAGTTACTGTTGGCGGTGTTGTGTCAATGCTAACAAATGTTGCTTGAAGTGGATTAAGTCCATCTTGACGACTCGGAGAAGGATTACTTGGTAGTACAAAATCCATAGCCGCCCCCAAAGAATTAACAAGATATGTATTTGCTGTTGTTTTAGCTAGCCCAGGTGTTGCTTGTAATGTTCTAACGTCAATTAGATCAAGAACTACATCTACAACATCATTTGAAGTGCTAATAACATTTCTTGTTTGCAATTGATACGACACTGATGCATTGAAAGCATCTTGGATAGCAAACTCGGACACAGTTACAGAAAGCACTGGCTCGTCAAATGTTAGTATGAGCTGCTGAGTTTCCAAGAATAGGCTAAAACTGACCACATTTGGTCCAGTTGCATCATCAATGAAAGTGCCTGGGAGAGCTATTATCTCCACTCTGCTAATGACCAATTCTTGAACTGGGTTACCAGCAAAATCAGTGGCAAAGCTAGATGTAAATTGTGGTACGCAATCACCTGCTCCAGTACAAAGATTTGTGTCTCGCTTGATGTTATTGAGATCAGATTGACTCAGTTGTATCTGCAATGTTAGTGAAGAGCTACTCAAGACTGTACCATTTGTAAGTGTATACTGGGGCTGAGCATCTGTTGCAAATCCTCCTTTGAAGAGGAAAGATGAAAATTGGATTGATCCGCGGAACAGGGTCTCAGAGAATCTCAAAGTGAAAGTTCCGGTATCAAGGTTAAACTCGGTATACTCGACAAGTTCTGGACTATTAAAGTCCATTCCAACTTCACTAGCCTGCAGAGAATCAAGTACATCTAGTGACTCTGCAAAGTTGTTAAGTTCATCGGCAACAAGGGCTGGTGCGTAGGAAAGATAGCAATCTGCAGTACTGTTACAAATCTCTGCACCTTTGATACCATTGAGATCATCTTCAGACAAGAAGAAAGCAAGGACTGTGCCATCATTGGATAGCATAGGTGTGCTATCAGTCATCAAAGAGTAGCTATTGCCTGAATTGACATCTCCAAGAGTCAGTAGAGTAGAGTTGAACGTTTCAGGGATTACTACTTCATCGAAATGCAGAGAAAAGTTGCCATTATTGATATCTATGGTGAAAGCAACAACTACAGGTCCTCTAGTATCGGGTAACACAGCAAATGCACTGTGAAGTGCGTCTGTTGAAATTGCAACAACTCTGTTACTTGATGTATCATTAACAGTGTTCTCTGTGAGACTGATGTATGTGTTGGTAACATCAGAAGCAAAGAAACCAAGTCTGGATTGTTCTTTCAGGAAGATGATATCAGCAGCCGTAGGAGCTAGTACAATTACAGCTGTATTTAAAAGTGGGAATAGTCCATTACTTAGTCGAAAAGATAAACCAGAACCATTGAACAATGTGATCTCTGTTGGATTGAAGGTGTTGATGTTAATTGCTTCAGAGAATGTCAGGAAAATTTCGGAGTTAGACAAGTCCACAGTAAACTGAAGAAGTCTAGGTCTGCTATTATCAATTTCAACCGTGGTTGCCCTTAATGCATTAATTGGAGCCAAAGCTTCAATTGGATTACCACCAAAGTCCGTAGCAAAGGAAGAATTTATGGAAAGGAAAGAATTGTCAGGAATTGTGGCCAGCATGTCATTAGCCTTTATCTGACTGGCATCATTTCCGATGAGATGTATATCAAGAGTACGGCCTCTAGGAGCAAGCACATTGCTTGAATTGGTCAGACGATAACTTGAAGATGGACTAGCAGAAGCCATGTTTTGGATTGTTATGCCTGGCAAGAATATGGATGTTGGATCAATCACCTCACCGAATGTCAGTGAGAGGATCTCTGTGCTCAAGTCGATGGCAAAACTAAGTAGTACGGGAGGGGTTACGTCAGGTTCAACATTTCCAGTGGATTCAAATAGAGTAGTTTCGGTCACAAATTGTCCGTTCTGATCATTTGCTGCGCCAGGTGAGAGAGCCAGGAAGGTATTAGAGGGATTAGTTGCAAGGACAGGTTGTGACTTGATTCCATTTTGATCTAAAGGCCCAAGTTGTACGGTAGCTGTGTTGTCGGAAAGCACATCTAGTGTGCTATCAATCAGTGAATAGTTGGCAGTTGGGTTGAGAGGATCATTGAAAATAATCAAGCCATTTGGATCAAAAGTATCAACAAACTCGTCAAATGTTAGCTGAAGCATTCCTGTATTCAGGTTAAGGGAGAACGAATCGATGCCGGGTGGAAGCAAATCGGCAGTGAATATTGAGGCTTGCAAAGCAGCAGCACTGGCAATTTCAATATTAGATCGGGTGCCTTCAACCGCATCCACCACTACATTCATACCCAGAGTAATATAGGTATCATCTCTAGAAGTAGCGATAAGAGTGCTGACTTTCAAGTTGTTTGTAGTAGCAACAGACAAGTCAATGATGATAACAGCTCCATCAGTACTGCTTGTTGTACTATCAGTAGTAAGTGCTACTTGATCCACTGTATCACTCACTCCTCTCAAGAGTGTGATCTGATCTACTTGGAGGGATGAGACGAGGACAGGTTTCGACCAAGTCAGAGTGAGGGTGGAGGTACCTAAATCAAGATCAAAACTAGACAACGATGGTGCAGTAGTGTCTAAGAATACAGAGCTAGCCATGAATGCATCAGTGGTGCTTCTTTGTCTCACAGGGTTGCTATTGAGGTCAGTTACGGTAAGAATCGTAATGGAAACAAAAGTATTTCTAGGGTCACTGCCAAAACTACTTGAAAACATACGAAGTTGATCAACAGACAGTCGAACTTCAAACAACTCTGAGACATCATTGCTAACAAGAGTGCTGTTGGCGTATAAAACTATGAATTCTATTTGTCCATCGTTTACATTCTGGCCATTTTGAATTCGGACTTGTGTTGGATCAAATGTTAGAGGGTCAACGACTTCTGAGAATTGCAGTGAAGCGATTCCACTGTCTCTGTCGAGAATAAAATCAAGCAGAGTGGGACGATTAGTATCAGATGTAAAAGAAATCACACGGGTAGCATTTCCGTTTACAATAGGTATAAGTTCATTACCAGAAAAGTCTGCCACGGTTGTAGAAAGAGCGGTAATGTACGCATTTCTTGAAGATGTTGCAACATTTCTGAGGGATTTGATACTATTGAGGTCTGTGGGTCCCAAAGAGATTCTCACATCACTAGTAACACTTTGTACTGTGCTGTCGGAAGTTAGTTGGTAGGTGGAGCCAAGTACTGCCAGTGGAGCACTCTGAAGCATGATACCAGTGACATCAACAGTGTCTGGATCAATAAGGTCCGTGAATGAGAGAGTGAGTAATCCAGCATTCAGATCAAGACGGAATCCGGTCAATTCCGGTCCTTCCATATCAAAGACAACATCAGATGCTCTCAATGCTTTTCCATCAGTGATTGGTATATTGTCAACTCCATCAGGAGTGTCGATGGTACTTGCAAGAAGGGTAAGGTAAGTATCATCCACTCTTGTACCGAATTCGTTGTTTTCTCTGATTGCCTGAGCATCATTGTTGAGGTTGACGGTTACAGTGTATCCTGCAGGACTCGGCAGTATTGGACTACTCTCAGTTGTGAGTTGGAAGAATTGAGAGGCAGTTCTGGTTCTGTTTGACTGAATCACTATCCCAGTTGGATCAAATGTATCTGGATCGACAATGTCGTCAAAAGTCAAGAAAAGCATGTTTGTTCGAAGGTTCAAGACAAACGATACTAGTTGCGGTGGAGTACTGTCAGGAATAACGGAAGAGACTGGTATAGATTCTACCACCATCAGATCATTACTAGCAGTATCAGTAATTGCTGTTGGGCTAACGGTCAGTACAAGGTTCTCAGGATCAGTTGCTAGTAGTAGATTTGATTTGATAGCAGTTATATCTTGTGGTAGAAGAGAGATATCAATAGTCACAGTAGATCCGATAGTAACAACAGTACTGTTGGCACCAGTCAATGTGTAGGTGGGTACTAAGCCGGCTGTAGTGAGAACAATCAAGCTGTAATCAATTTGATCTACATCAATCGGCTCGTCTAGTTCTATTGTCAAAATATCAGAATTCAGATCAAGACTGAAAGATTCAATAGTAGGTGGTTGAGTATCTGGCATGAAAGTCAAAATGGGTAGAGCATCTTCGCTTGATATAGTTTCAACTCTGTTTGGTACATTAGCTAAATCTCGAGTTGCTGATGCATCAATAGTGATAAAGGTGTCAGCAGAAGAGCTGGTGAAGTCGGAGAACTTCAAGTTGTTCAGATCAGCATTTGAGATGTCAATAACTATTTCAGTACCGTCTGAGCTGCTTGTAGAGCTAGTTATTAATCTGTACGAGACAGATGATGAATTTCTGCCACCTTGAAGTGCTAAACCAGATACTCTAAACGATTCAGCTGAAACAGGTTCAGAGAAAGTCAGTTCTAGTGTGCTTGTGTCAAGATTGAGGGAGAAATTGGTGAGAGATGGTGCAGTGACATCAGCTATAAAGGCATCCACAAGAATGCCATTGTTTTCAGCGTCCAAATTGTTACCTGCAATGTCAGTGAATGTACCCCTACTCATTCTTACAAAGCAGTTGCCTCTAGTAGTGCACAGCAATGCATTAAGACGTATTTGAGCCATGTCACTATCGGAAAGTTGCACAGATACGGTTAAACCATTTCCATCATTCAGAGTGTATCCTCCTGTGAGAGTATAGGATGCATCAGCACCCAAATCAGTGATCAGGGATTGTAGTGTTACGCTGCTTGGAATGAAAGAGCTAGTGAGGATAGTTTCTGAGAAGGAGAATGTTGCAATTGCATTGCCTCTGTCAAAGGACAAGAATCTTCTTAGTTCAGGCGGTGAAGTGTCTCCAATAAACTCTGAAGGTGCAAGGCCAGTGGTGATATTGATTGCCTGCTCTCCAAAGATATCCCTCACAACACCGTCAGCATGAGTGAGGAAGCAAGATGACTCAACGGTGCATATATCTTGAGACTGGATGTCATTCAAGTCACTTAGAATACGAACAACAGGTGAAGTGAAGTCATCTACTCTGATCACAGTACTAGTCATCAGTGTGAAGGTAGCGCTTGGGTTAGTAGCAGCATTTTGCAGAGTTATTGCTTCAACATTTATAGAGTTTTCATCAATAGGTTCACTTGCAATCAGTACCAAGAAGCCACTGTTCATATCAATAGTGAATGCTGAGATAGCAGGTGGGAGTATGTCGGGGACAACTAGAGTAGCTTGAATAGCACTGCCAAATGGAATAGATATGACACTAAAACCATCCGTGTCGATCGCAACTCCAGATCCCACGATAATGTAGGTATCGTCTTCAGATGTAGCAATACCAGGCAATTGCTGTAATCGTGCCTTGTCACTCATTAGAATGGTAAGCTGAATAATTCTTCCACTAGTGGTAGTGATCAATGGCGTATCTGCATCAAAGCTAAATCTCGTAACAGTAGATGAGGGAGCACTTAAAAGGGTGACAAAATTGATTTGAAACGAGCTGACAGTTTCTGAGAAGGTGAGACTTAGAATATCACTTCCATTGAGACTGAGTTCGAATGCAACAAGCTCTGGGCTTCTACTGTCCATGGTATAACTGACAGGTGCTATAGCTTCTGATGGCTCAATGGGAAGTACAGATAACCCAGCCTCATCGAGTGCAAAACCTCTCTGTAGAGTCAGGAAAGTATTTGCAGCAGAAGTTGCTAATCCAGTTTGAGCTTGTATCATCCCAATGTCTTCGTCAGTTAGCAGAAAGAGGTACCGAGTTTCATTAACAAACATAGCTGTTCCTCCGGTAAGTGTGTAACCAGTACTAGATCCCATCGAGCTAATCAATGTCAACATTGTAAAGTCAAAGGTGTCTATCTGAAGCACATCAGTAAACTCAGCAATGATAGATCGAGTGTTCAAGTTGAGAATGAAGTTACTTATTTCGGGTGGTCTCAGAACGCGAGTTTCTCCAGTAACTGGGATGGTATCATTGCTTGATACAGCAATTACTTGCAGGCCTTGAACATCACTTGCTGCTGTGCTGGGGAAAGATAAAAATGTTGTATCGAGGATTCTATCATGCGATGTAGAACCAAGTAGGAAGAAGAGATCAGAGTTGGGACCATCATCGCTCAGAGGGATACTGATGACAGTACTATGGATCAAAGGCACAGTAGAAGTAGTTAGTTGGTACTGCTGTACGGTTGGTGACGTGAGAGAGCTTTCGCTACTGATAGTGAATTCTGCTTCTTCAACTGTTCTTGCATCAATCACTTCATTAAATGTCAGAGAAAGTGAAACTCTACCATTCAAAGGTCCAAGAGAGAATGATATTAACTCTGGCATGACCATATCTTCCGTCAGTGATGTCACTTGAATTCCACTGCCATCGATAGTTGGTTGAGCTGGATTATTGAAAGGATCCATTATCACAACACTAGAGACAGTCATGTAGGTGTTCGCTAGAAGCGTTGCTGTGTCCTGTGCTGCCTTTATGCCATTTAAGTCATCTGTTGTAAGATTGACAAGCAGAGATCGAGCTCCAACTGAAGATGAAGAGGAAAATGATGAAAGAGTATAACTGTAAACAGCTAGTTGATCGTTCTGAATAGTGATACCAGAAGAATCAAAATATTCTTGAAGAACAGTTTCAGAGAATTCAATTGAGATTGTTCCAATGTTCATGTCAAGATCAAATGCTATTAATCTAGGCCCAGTCATATCAGAAATGAATATATCTGCCCTTCTTAACGTTTCACTAACTTGGTTGTTGAAAATATCAGTTATAAAGCCAGCTTCCAGTGAGACGAAATCACACTGCTGTCCGAAAGCAAAATCCAAGAGAGCTAATAACTCATCAGCAGTCAAAGATATTGTTACTGCTGTACTGTTAATTTGTGACACACTGCCTAGGGATATGTTGAAGACATATTGAGAGTCTTGTGAGCATCGGAGTTTCACAGCAGATATATCAATGCTGGCTTCTAATACAGGTTCATCAAATACCATTACCAGTTGTCCTGTGTCAAAGTCTACAGAAAGCATTTCCAGCAACGGGGAGGAGATATCAGGTACGATGTTGGCAGCAAGAGCACTAGTTGTTGGAACTCCAATTAGAGAAAGGCCACTGCTATCCACAGTTATATCAGAGTCGAGGGTAACAAAAGTTGATCCGGCTTGGCCAAACAACGGGTGTAACTTAAGCTCGGTTAAGTCAGCTGTTGTCAAATCGAATGTAATTGTACTGGATAGATTGCTTATTGAGTTGGGTGGCGTAATTGTGTATAAGCTCATAAAGGTGAAAGTTTCACCTGAAGAGACACTCGTTTGCAATGCAATACTGCTGGAGTCGAACAAGACTACATCTACAACTTCACTGAAGGATAAAACGATTCTACCATTGTTCAAGTCTAGAGTAAAAGCATTAACTGTTGGGCGTGTTAGATCACCACCAAAAGCAGTAGCATTGATAGCTGCCATGCCAGAGATAGGAGTCACTCCATTACTTCCAAAGTCAGCCAATGCAACAGATGTCATACTAAGATACACATTTGTAACATCTGTGGCAAGGTCACTCATCTGCTTGAGCATATCAGTGTCGACATTTGAGAGGGCAATGTTTAGCTCAAAGATTGAGGTGGTTGATTGAGAAGCTACACCACCAGTAAGCGTGACGCTCATGACATCAAGGCCTGTAATGTTGGGTGAATTCTGCAGTGTGACGCCAGAGGGATTGAAAGATGATGGATCCAATGGCTCGTCTGCAAGGACAGTAAGGAGATTGCTAGTTAAGTTCAGTGTAAATGCAAGTACATTGGGAGCTGTCTGATCAGGGATAAAGGTGGTAGATTGTATAGCTGGGAACACTGTAGAAGACACTGATCCACCACTAGAGCGCATCGTGACTGACCCATCAGCAGCAATATATGTGTCTGAGATACTTGTAGCTAATCCAAGACGATACTTAAGCTCTTCCAAGTCAGTCCTAAGGATGGTCGCATTGATTATAAAACCGAGTGCGTCCGTTGAAAGAAGAGTACCACCTGTTAGAGCGTAGGCTTGGCTAGGGAAAGTAGGTGCATTCTGAACAGTGATTCCGGTGGCACTAAATTCCGTGGGGATGATGATATCATCGTATGTTAGGAGAAGATTACCAGTATCCATATTGATAGTAAAACCAGCTAGCCTTGGATCATTTGTATCTGGAATATATGTGGTTGGTTGAATTGGAGCTTCACCACTCACAGCATTACCTGCAGCATCAGAGAAAGTATCAGAAGCAAAGCTTAGGTAAGTTGTGTCGCGGCTTACAGCCAGTGTGCTCATTTGTCTGAGAGTGAACTGATCAGTGAAAGATAGAGTGATAATCAGGAGCAATGGATTATTAGCCATAAGTTCTGTTCTTGCTGGTGAAAGCTGTAGTACGACACCACCTGTTGCTTCAGATTGAATAGTAATTTGTGAGAAGTTGACAGATGTTACGTCAATGGGTTCACTAAACGTGAGACTAATTTGCATTAATTCTTGACTGAAAATCTCAAACGAACCGAACGTAGGAATTGTAACATCCTCTGCTAGTTGTGAAACACCGAGTGCATTTTCTCCGTTCAATCTCTCAAATGCAGGATTTCCTCTAATATCCTCCACAAGCTCACCCGTGTGTATGAGATAGAATGATGATGATGCAAGTATAGGATCACCCTTGATACTAAGAATGTCAGATGTATCAAGCTGTAGTGATATCCCTGTGTCATTTGAGTTTGCTACAGTACCACCAGTTAGTGTGTAGGTAGTATTTGCAAAGAATTCATCTTGTAGAGTTATTGCAGTGGGATCAAAAGAGGCTGGAACAAACTCTTCATTAAACAACAACTCCAAGAAACCGGACTCTAAGTCTAGATTGAAGGCAAGCAAGATTGGTCCAGTTACATCTCCGGTGTACAAAAGAGGATAGTGAATGGAGTCAGGCATGATTGTATTAGCAACAGCTGGTAGAGAGTTGCCAAATGCATCGCTGGCAAAGTTGCTGGAGTAACGAACGTAGCAATCTGTTCTTCTGGTACAGAGAACACTATCTTGCTTGATAGCATCAAGATCACTCTGGATGAGTTGTATTTCTAGTTCGCTGCTGCTGCCACTGAGAATCTGTCCACCAGATAGTGTCAGCATGGTGAAATCAGCCCCTCCACCAATGGAAGCACTCTGCAGCCTTAGCGTAGACAGGTCTACTGTGGTCTCGTCAATTGTCTCAGAAAATTCCAAGAGCATGATTCCAGAATCTATGTCCATGAGTATAAACTGTTCAAATGCAGGAGGAACCATGTCGGATGTAAAGTTAGAAGCAGCGTGTGGTCCTGATGGGAATACCATATTTCCAGCAGCATCGGTGATAAAGCCTGGCTGTACAAGAGCATAACAGTTGTCCATGCCACCACACACATCCAGAGCATTGAGTCTATCAACATCGAACTGAGAAAGCTGGATGACAATTAGTCTACCTACAGCTCGAGCGGAATCGTGTGTTGTGAAACTGTAAGTGACATCAGGAGATACGTCTCTGTTTTGCACAGTAAGCTGAGTGACATTCACAGAGGATGGACTTGGAACTTCATCAAACATGAATGAAATGGTATTGTCGTTGAGATCGACAAAGAAGGACGTGGCATTTGGTCGGACGGTATCTGGAATAAAGCTGGAGATTTGTTGAGCATTTTCCATTGAGATCTCCACTGCTGGATTGTTTAATACATCTCGAACAGTGAGTGAAGTTAGAGCTATAAATGTATCTTCTAGACCAGAAGCAAGTTCGGGACGGAGATTCAACTCATCCACATCACGTGATGTAAGAACGATTTGAATGCTAGAAAGATCAAATCTCATGAAAGTGGACGAAGTAATAGCTACAAAACTAATGGCTTCTCTTTGGGCATTCTGAAGCATTATCTGTGACACGTCAAAGCTAGACTCAACAATCGTTTCTGCAAAGTTCAAGATGAGAATGCCTTCGTTCATGTCAAGCTCAAATGACTCTAGCATTGGTCCTCTATTGTCAGTGAACAGAACATCAGGTGCTGTTGGTGTTAGTCTACCATTGGCTACATTACCAGAGAAGTCAAAAGCAATGTTGTCAGCAACAGTAATAAATGTGTTTGTAGCATCGGCTCCGAATGACATTGTCTCACGCAGTGGGTTGATGTCTCCATTGATATCGATAACTACAGTACTAGCGCTGGAACTGACTATCCTACTGGCTGATGTCAGTCTGAAGGACGGGTCAAAGTTAGAAGTATTGTAAAGTGAAACACCACTAATGTTAAAAGTGTTGACGTTGATTGCTTCAGAGTAGTACAGTATGACTTGGCCAAAGTTCATGTTCACTTCAACAGACATCAGAACAGGTGCCTGTGTGTCTGATACAACCAGTCCAGCTTGAACAGCTGACAGCATACCTGTATTGGGATTTCCACTAATATCGGATGCAGAATTGAATGTGAAATTGATAAAAGAATTGCTCTCATTTGTTCCGAGGTTTACGTTGCTTTGTATTTTGTCAAAGTCAGTCAAACTAAGCATTACCGTCACAACATTGCTGTTGTCAGCACTGGTAGTATCTGTGGTGTCAAAGATAGCTGATTCTGTGGCAGAAAATGGTGTATTCTGGAATATTATATTCTCAAAGTTGAAACTGCTCACATTTACAACTTCGTTGAAAGTTAGCACAAGTGAGCCATTAGTTAGCGATAGCTCAAATGAAGTGAGCAGAGGGCTTGTTCTGTCAGGTATTACATTACTAGCTTGAAGGGCCATTGAGGATAAAACTTCAGTTAGTAGGTTAGCCGGAGAAGCAGTATCTTGGGCAGCACCCATAGTAATAGATACAAAAGTGTTGTTAACATCTGTAGCTAGCTCAAGGTTTTCTTGCAGAGCATAGATGTCGTCAGAGAGGATATCAATCTCAATTACATCAGAATCGGCAACTGAAGCCACTGCAGACATTGAGAGAGCTCTCGTGAATATTGGTGAAGAAGGACGGTCTTGAATAGTGATCTGACCCACATTGAATGGTGACAATTCAACTACTTCGCTGAATGTTAATATCAAACTATTGGCATCGAGATCAAGAGTAAAGGAATCGAGAGTAGGTGACATGCCATCTGATGGAACTGAGCTGGCCATGCGTCCTGCTATTGTCTCTGCAGGATTGCCAAATGCATCAGCTGCATACAGTCCAGTGGATGAGAGATATGTGTTTCCAGGGGAGATAGCAAACGAGTCAGTGCTCTTGAGTGCATTCAAATCATCATTGTTCAGCCGGAGTAGAATCATGTCATTATTCCCAGATATAATAGATCCACCTATTAGAGCTCGAATTGGAGATATGGCAATATCTGGATCACTGTGAAGAGTTAACGAGGTTGGTACAACTGATCTCTCCAAAATCACCTCTGAGAACGTGAGTTGCAGTTCACCGAGATTTAAGTCAAGTACAAAACCTGTGAGTGTAGGTGGCAGTACGTCAGGTGTGAAATCTTCAACTTGCTCAGCTTGTAGTGTTGATACATTATTACCAACACTGTCGACAAATCCACCAGGTGTGATAAACAAGTACGTGTTTCTAACCGATGTGGCTAATCTTTCTTCGGCGTTTATCTCGTTGATATCGTCTTGAGATAGAGTGAGTAGCACACGTAATCCATTAGCAGCAGAAGTTGTTGTTCCTCCGGTTAAAGGAACTGTAACGGATCCAGATAAATCTTGGAATCGAATCAGACTGGGCATGTAAGACACGTGATCGACTACTCCACTAAATCTCATTTCTAAGACACCGGTGTTCATGTCAAGATTAAAAAATGCTAGCTGAGTACCGTTTCCACCCCCAATAAACTCAGAGGCCATGAGAGCTGCACTGTTTGTTATTTGTATAATTGGCTCTCCGTTGAAACTTCGAATTCCTTGCTCATTCACGATGAGAAAGGTATTTTCTCTTCTTGTTGCTAAAGAAATCTGAGTAGTTAGTCCATTAAGTGTGTCTGGGCCAAGATCAATGATAATTTCTATTCCAGTTGGACTCAGTACTGTACTACCAGTGATCTCTCCACTAACAGCTCCAAATGAGTTTGCTTGACTTTGGAATCCAAAAGCATTCTCATTGTATGTACTTACATTGGCAACGTCACTGAAAGTGAGGATAAGTCGACCATTGAAAATATCAAGAGTGAACGACTCAAGCTCAATGCCACTTGTTTGATCAGGCGTAAACTGGAAATTGGGCGCCGGAAGTGCCTGCTGATTTGAGATTGGTAAAAGTGCCAGACCAGAATTGTCTGAGATTGTGTTTGGATCGATAGAAAGGAATGTGTCGGTGACTGAATTAGCAACTGTGGTGCTATACTTCAGAGCAATGATATCGTCAGAGTTCAATGCGATGTTCACAATCGTTTGTTGGCTTAGTAATTCAACGTTTCTTCCAGAAAGGAAGTACCGATTACTACCAATTGTGTCTGAGGCAAACGAAATTTGATTCACCAAGATATCACCTGTACGCATCGGTTCGTCAAAGGTCAACTGAAGTTCATTGCTATCAAGATCAAGATGGTACCCAATCATTTGTGGTGAAACTGAATCTCCATCGTAATTAGTCACAAGTAGAGTGACCATCTGTGCTGGATTGAAATCTGGAGAAAGGTCAGTAATAGCAGAATTCTCAACTGTAAGATAAGTGTCACTTCGAATCTTTGCAAATGATGATGCCTTGATACTGTTAAGATCAATTTCTGACAAGCGAATGCTTACTGTATTGCTAAACAGGGGTGAAAGAATTTCTCCATCTGTAAGTCGATATTGATCAGACATGGGGTCTGGACTAGATTGAAGGACCAAGCCACGAGGCTCAAAGTTTCGAGCGTCCATTATCTCATTAAAGGTAAGATCAAGAGTGCCGTTATCAATACTCAAATCAAATGAGGAAAGAAGTGGACGAATGTTATCGCCAAAGTAGTCTTCAACGAGTAATGCTTCTCCAGCAGCTATCGGTATAACAGGATTACCAGACATGTCTGTAATTGCAATAGAACTCAGCGTGATGTAACAGATTCCTTGTCTTGCGCAGAGGAAGGGATTGCGCTTCAAGCTGATGGCATCCGCAACCGAGAGAGAAACTGTTAGGGTAATGTCATTGGAAGAGACTGTTCCACTACTGAGGTTTAGAGTATCTGTTGGATTGACATTAAAAGACTGAATCGTGATTCCTGAAAAATCAAAGGTACTTCCATTAACAACTTCAGAGAACTCGAGCGTAAACTGTGCTAGATTTAAGTTGAAAGCTGCAAACCCGAGAAGAGTTGGTGGAGTTGTGTCAGGTGTATATCCAGTTACAGGTAGCCTCATGTTCATTATCCGTGGAATCAATTGATTTCCAAACGTATCAGTCACTAATACTTCAGAGTATGAGATGTAACAAGAAATACTCTCCAAACAAATTTCAGCTCTTCGAATGAGATTGATATCGATTTCTCCAACTTGGATCACAAGTATGTTAGAGATACCACTAGTAGCAATACTGTCAGAAGATAGTTGCAACGTCTCTGGGATAGACTGTCTATTTTGTAAAGTAAGTCCAGTGGGCACAAAGGAGCCTGGAAGGATGACTTCATCAAAGCTTAGGATCAACACTGATGTATTCATGTTGATATCAAACCCAATAAGCATTGGCTGAATAGTGTCGTTTCCGACAATAGAGGCCTGCAAGGCGCTATCCTCGGATCTCGCAACAGCTGGGAAGCCATAGAAACTGTCCACCAAGGCAGCAGAATGAGAAATATATGTGTTAGAAACAATGGTTCCTAAATCAGTGAAAGTTTGAAGAAGTTGGTAATCATCGTCAGTAAGATTGACTTTAAAGAGAGAGGCATCCACTATTGGGAAACTTCCACCACTGAGCTGTAGAGACTGAGTAGCATTGGTCATCCTGTTCTGTAATACCAAGTCAGAGACATTAAGACTTTGAATATCGACAGTTTTGGAGAAGCTGAGCATCAATGCTTGAGAGTTCAGAGTGAGTTCAAACGAAACAAGTGCTGGGCCGGTACTCTCTGGTATGAAGGATTCTGCTTGTAAAGCGTCAGAGCTAGAGATAGGTGTGACCGGATTGTTAGAGGTGTCTCTAAATGCTGCAGATGTGATAGATAAAAATGTTGAATTCCTGTCAACAGCAAGATTGGGCATCCGGTTGATTTCATCCAAGTCAACTCTGAACAAGACTACCACAACTACAATCACATCTCTACCCAGAACTACAGTATACACATCTTTGGGAGTACTCAAAGTGTACTGCACTGATGAATTGCGACTAGAATGGAGAGTAACTTGTGATGCATTGTACGATTCTATTGGTATAAGTTCCAAGAACGTCAACGAGAGTGTTCCAGCATTCAAATCAAACGTAAAGTTACTGATTTCAGGGGATGCAAGATCAACAGTGTACACTGTTGCTTGTCGATCAATATCCTCCTCTAGTGGCAAGTTGACTAAGTCTACAAGTGCACCTTGAGCAATGGATAGATACGTTGTATTAATGCTGGTTCCAATTGGTGGGCTAGCTAGAATCCTGTTGTAATCAGTGTCACTGATGTTAATGGCAACAATAGTTGAATCTCGAAGACTGAACGAGCCATTAGTGAGCATTATAGTTGTAGCAGAGCCAGGTGCATCCAAAAGGGTGATCATTGAGGTACTCAGACTTGAAGTATCGACAACTTCAGAGAAAGTCAATTGTAGGACAACTCCAGCTCTGTCGCCAGGTGCATCGTAGCTGAATGACACGAGTCTTGGTGGCGAAACATCTTCAACAACATTGTCAAGAGTTGCCGGCATGTTTGGAGGAATTCCTTCAAATAGGTTATTGGAAGTATCAGTGAATGTAAGAGGACTGGCTACAATGAATGTGTCTGTAGTTGAAGTTCCAAGAGATGAGTTTCTCTTTAGGAATGACACATCTTCATCGTTCAGACTCACTACAATATTCAGGCCATCAATTGCTACGTCACCTCCAGTGAGCGTGTAAGACACTGTAGGAGCTGTATCACTGTTTGCAAAACTGATTTGAGTGGTATTGAAGGAGGATGGAATTATAGGCTCAGAAACAGTCAACTCTAAGGTGTTTATATCCAAGTTAAGAACAATTGAAGACAGCCGAGGCAAAGTTGTGTCAGGTATATAGGTAGCCACACGTAACGCATTGTTGGAACTAATGGCAACTACAGGATTCAGGAAGACATCCGTAACTGCTCCCTCTGCCACGACAAGGTAAGTAGTGTTGGCAGTTAGAGCCAATTCGAAGTCAGCTAATATACTATTCACGGTTACAGAGTCAAGCGGTATTGACAGGGTTACATTGTCAGCTGTGGTAGATGAGGCAAGGTTGTTGGTAAATGTGTAAAAGGTAAGAGGCGCTGAGCCATTCTCATTCTGTAGAGTCAGGAAGGTGGCATTGAAGGAAGATGGTGGAATGAGCTCATTAAAGTACAAGGTGAGTATACCAGTGTTCAAGTCTAAATCAAAAGATGTTAAGATGGGCCTTGTTCCGTCCAGGAAAAACTCTCCTACTGGAAGAGCATTGCTTGATGGAATCACTGCCGATGGGACAAAATTAGTATCTTGAATAAGACCTGCAGCTAGGCTGATAAATGTATTTTGTGTTCTTCTTGCAATGTTGGGATTGGTGTTCAGAATATCGTAATCACTGTCCGTCAGTATCACTTGTACAATAGTTCCAGACATGTTTCCTGGAGCAAGAGTGCCACCAGTGAGCGTTAAACTCGTAGTAGATCCCACAGTAAAAACGCGAGAGCTCTGGATAGTCACTTTTGTTAAATCCAAGGTGTTAACAAGAACGGTCTCATCAAAAGTGATCGTCAATAGGCCAGAGTTAAGATCTAACGAGAAGTTGGTTAGTTGAGGTGCTGTAGCATCTTCGAGGTGAACACACGCCATTAGTCCATCTTCAAACGGTATTGCGACTAGTTCTAATCCAGCCATATCCACAACAGTATCATTGGTAGCAGAGAGGAATGTGGAATTCTCATCCTGTGCAAGAGACATCATAACTTTCAGAGCATCCAAGTCATCATAGAGAAGATCGAAAGTTATGAGAGAAGCAGGGTTGGTTGATCCTGGACTACCTCCCATTAGAGAGACATAAGAGGAGTTGGAGCCATTCGGGGCATTTTGTATTGTCAGCTGAGTCGGATCAAACGAGGTTACATTCACAACTTCAGAGAAAGAGAGAGAAAGTTGACCAGCATCGATGTCGAGTGTATAACACTCAATATACGGTCTTGTCTGATCTGGTGTAAACTCGGTGACTTTCAGAGCAGCGGAGGATGGTATGGCCACAAGAGGGAAGCCGTTTGTTGCTTGAATAGCCGTGTTGATGATTGTCAAGTATGTATTGTTTTCAAACGTGGCAAGGCTGGGATTGCTTTGTAGGCTTTCGAGATCGTTAACATTGAGCACAAATTGAATATCAAAGCCGTCATTCACTGTGCTTACGAACAATAAGCTAGTTGTCAGAGTGTATTGGTTGACAGTGTCTGCACCATCCACATCACTTTGCAGTGTGATACCGCCAGGCATAAACGAAGACACTCTAATGACATCATCAAAAGTGAGATTGACCATTCCAGTGTCCATGTCTAGATTGAAAGAGAGCAGTGTGGGCTGGGTGGTGTCGGGAATCACAAGATCAGCTGCGAGAGCCATGCTTGATGGTACGGGGACAATACCATTACCAACAATATCCATCAATGCTGTTGCACCGATAGAGATGAAAGTGTCACTGGTTCCGGTAGCAATGTCAGGATTTCCTTTCAAATCGATGATAGTTTGAGGACCCAACGCAATGAGAATAGTTGTTCGATCAGATGATACGTACGAAGCAGTGCCACTAGCTAGAGGCACTTCTACTCCTCCATTTGACATGCTCTGAATTGTTAATTGGTCAAACATTATTTGAGAGATGTTGATGGGCTCATCAAATCGAAGTTGAATAGTGCTGTCAGTGAGAGCTAGCTGAATAAATTGCTCAAGATTGGCATCGGACATGTCAGCTGTGTAGCTCGTTGCTTGAAGTGCGTTAATACCGTTAGTCAGAGGAACATCGAACAATCCTGATACATCAGTAACTAATGTTGAGGGATATGTGACATAAGTATTGTCAATACTTGTAGCCAAGCCTTCTAGAGCCTTGATGCTAATTAGGTCTTGATTAGACAGTCCAATAACCACCGTAGCACCGAATGAACCTGTGCTAAGGAGTGCTCCTCCAGTTAGTAAATACTCGACTGTTGAATCGAAAGCATCTTGTATAGTAATCACCCTAGGGTTAAATGCATTCAGTGTAACAGGTTCATTGAAAGTAAGCGAAAGCTCTCCAGAGTTTAGATCGATACCAAAATTGGTAAGCTCTGGGCCAGTAGTATCGTCAATAAATCCCAGAATTTGAACTCCAAGAACTGCTTCACTAACAGGATTTGCAGCCATGTCTAGTAAAGAAGTCTGCGGTAGACTCAAGTAGCAGTTGGTGAATGCTGTACAGAGCCCATTGTCAAGCTTTAGGTCACTGATATCATTCAGGTTGAGCTGAATAGTAATTGTAAGCCCATTTTCACTTGTTGTTGTTCCACCAGTTAGTACAAGTGTAGAAGAAAGTGGTGGGCCTAAAAAGGATTGTAGAACAGCTCCAGCAAAGTTGAGACTACTGGCACGGATAGTTTCTGAGAAGCTCAGTGTCAAAGTTCCACTGTCAAGGTCAAACTCGCTAAACTCAACTAGTGTCGGTATAACTGCATCGGGGTTCAATGAACTGACTTGTACTGAGTCACTAAAAGGTCTTGGTATTATAGAATTGTTAGCAAAGTCCATTCCCAGAGCAGCTGTGACTGAAACGTAGCAATCGCTACGACTTGTGCACAAGTCTAGTCCGTAAATGTCATTCAGGTCAGGAGTAGAAATGTCAATTCTGACCCCTGATGAAACAGTTGGATGTTGTGTAACAACTCCACCAGTTAACGAGAAGCTGATAAAAGGAGAAACAGAAGAGTTTATGAGAGTTAACTGGATGAGATCTATTGTAGTAAGGTCTACTGCTTCATCAAAGTACAGCTCTATGGTACCATTAGAGAGATCGACAAAAGTGGAGACAAGTATAGGACGGGACACGTCTACAGTAATATTCAATGGTGGTATTGGCTCCAAGAGTCCATTGACATTTCCAGATATATCAGCTATTGCTCCTTCTTGCAGTGACAAGAACACTCCTTCCTGAGACAAAGCCTTCAGTTCATCAAGATCTTGAGGCATCAGAGTCACAGTAAGAATATTAAACATTGACTGGCCTGTAGTTTGCATATCTAGGCTGACTGTTCTCGTTGCATCCGTTACATTGAATGAGTTTGTGAATATCCAAAGGTCTCCTACAAGTGATGTTTCGTTAATAGGTTCATCAAAAGTAATTAAGAGCTCTCCACGATCGAGATCTAGTGCAAAATCTACAATTGTTGGGGCGGAGGCATCTTCTATAATGAAGCTTGCGGGAATAGCATTATTCACAGAAATTTCCTCAAAGATATTTCCGGAAGTATCTTGAATGGTGTTATTGGCAACTATGAGATAGGTGTTATTTGTAGTTGCTCCAAACCCTGCTGTGCCTTTGATGAAGATCGAGTCACTCATACCCAAACCGATTGTAATAATATCACTAAAAGCGTTGGCACTTAGAGATCCTCCTGATAGTCGTAGAGTCATGCTAGGATTTGTAACACCTTGGCCAGAAATGAGAGTGAGACCTGTCACATTAAAGGTGGCTACATCAACTGCCTCGTTGAATGTTATCTGCAATAGCGTCATGTTCAAATCCAATGAGAAACCAATAATTACTGGAGGTGCTACGTCAGGTAGTATAAACGCTGCAGGTACTGCTTCTGCTGGTTCAATTAATTGATTTCCGGCCACATCTGCAATCGCTCCGTCAAGAGTTAACACAAACAAAGTTCCTGAAGCAGATGATGAAGCAGCCAGCTTGATTGTGTTCAAATCTTGTGCACTCAAGCTGATATCAACTGAGTCAGCTGACGAAGTGGCAACAGTACTAGTTGTTAGAGCGAACTGAATTGTTGGAGTTTGTTGGTTGTCTTGTATAACAATTTGGCTCACATTCAAAGTTTCAATATCAATGGTTTCAGAGAACACAAGTGATAAGATAGCTTGTCCAAGATCTAATGAGAAGTTTCTTAGAACTGGAGGTTCTCCATCCGGGATAATAGTATCAGCTCGAAGACTGTTATTTAGCGGAATTGCAATAACTAAATTTCCAGCTAAGTCTTCGACAGTGTCTCGAGTAATAGAAATAAACGTTGACGACTCGTTTCTACCAAGAGATGATGAGGCCTTGATGAAGTTGAGATCATTTGCAGGCAAAGGTACTAGAGCTATCACGGAAGCATTTTGAGAGATAAAAATATTCGTTACCATTCGTGTTTCGGTAGCAGTATCACTATCTCGGGTATCTAGCAATGTTATCTGTGATGTATCAAGAGTTGAGGTCTGAACAATCTCAGAGAAAGTCAGAGACAGTACTCCGATGCCAAGGTCTAGTGTAAATCCTTGTAGAGAGGGATTGCTTTGATCACCAATAATTGTAGGAACCATAAAAGGATTGGATGGTGGTAGAGGGTTGAGAGTGTTTCCACTCAAATCTCTAGCAGCGTTTGCACCAAAGCTCACATAGGTGTCATTTGGGAAGTTTCCTAGATCTCTGCGAGCCTTAATTCCGTTTAAGTCTTCGAGAAGAAGCTGGATAGAGACATCAAAAGTAGAGTTTCCAACAACCCCATCTGTGAGCTGATACCCAAAGGCTGATCCGGGTGACGAGAGAATGGAAATTGCTGTAAAATCGATAGTAGACGTGTTCACAGTTTCTGAGAATGTAATGTTCAAGAATCCTGAATTCAAGTCTAGGCTTATTGAGACAACATCTGGTCCACTCATATCTTCAATCACTTCAGACACAGGCAAAGACGTATTGCGTACTTCAGCCATGTTTGCAAAATAGTCAGAAATAAAGCCAGGCAGAGTAGCTATGAAAGTATTGTTCACAGTTGTTCCAATGTTTTCTGTCAGATAAATCAACTCCAGATCAGAGACAAGTAAATCGATCACAACAGTTCTACCGTCAGGTGACGACTGGATTGAATCAGCATCCGATAGCTGTATGGATGTTGTAGCCAGTGTAGCGTTAGCGCCATTTGTAATGGATATGCTAGACAGTTGAAGTGAGGTACGATCAACAGCTTCGTTAAATGTAAGGTTCAGAACACCGGAATTCGTATCGAAAATTGCATCCAGTAGTACAGGTGATGAGGTATCACCCAAAAATGTGGTCACACGCTGGGCTCTGCCGTCCGTGATTGGTAGAATATCATTGCCACGGTAGTCATCGATATAATCAGCTCTCATGATCAGATAGGTGGTAGCATTATCAACAGCCAGTCCAGCAATTGTATTTATGGCGATTACATCCAAAGGTGAGAGTGTAATATCAACAATGTGACCATTAGGACTAGTGGACACACTATCCAAGGAGAGCTCAAATATCTCATTTGCTCTCGAAGTGATCTTGCTTTGAAGTCGTAAAGCTGGTGGATACTGTGTGCTAACGTTCACAACATCACTGAATGTCAAAATCAAATTGCCTATGTTAAGATCGAGAGTGAATTCTTCAAGAGTAGTAAATGTGATAGCAGTGCCATCGTCATCTGTAATGGTCACTTGAACATCAACAGCTTCTAGACTGGTAATGAATGCCGTATCTGTGAATCCACCAGCTTCAATTGTTATGTATGTGTTGTTAACCGATGTTCCAAAGTTATCGTTGAGTTTAACTGCACTGATGTCGTCTCTAGAAATTGCCACGGTAATCACAGTGTCTGAGTAGTCGGTATTGAGTACCACTCCATCTTCCAGTCTTCTTACAATTCCAGTTTGTAATAGATCCGAGTGCAGTACAACGCTAGACACATTGAAGAGGTCTACAATTACTGGTTCGTCAAAGGTGAAGGATATTTGTTCATCACGGAGGCTGATAGAGAATGAGACCAGATCAGGAGGTGTTTGGTCGCTAGTGTAGTTGGCTACTGGCAATCCAATCACTGCACTGGCACTTCTTTGAGTGTATGCTGTGTCTAGTACGTAGCCGGCAGGCGCAGATATATAAGTACTGTTCATACTCTCTGTACCATTCATGAGCTTTAGTGCAATGACGTCTGTTTCAAGCAATTCGATCACAATGTCTTCAACATCACCGCTCGCTATGCGACCACCTGTAAGTCTAAACACGTTGCTGGAATCAGGAATGTTACTAGTTGAGTGAAGCGTCAGAGATGACAACTGTATAGTGCTTACATCAACAGGCTCGTTAAAGTGAAGTACTAAAATATCGGTATTGAAATTGAGGTCGAATGCAAGTAAGACAGGCCCGTTTTCATCGGGATTTAGACTTCCTACAATAAATCCAGGGAAAGTTTCAAGAATAGGCTCAAAGAGGTTACCACTTGTGTCCACGAGGAAAGTGCTGGTTGCTACAAAGTAGCAAGTAGATCTGATAGTGCACAATGTTTGGTCACGTTTTATGAAGTTGAGGTCTTGTGCACTCAACCTTATAGTGAGTGTTGTACCATCTTCAGATATTTGAGTCGTGCCACCTGTCAGATTGTATGTCTGCAGTGGATCTTCAAATAGAGACTGTAGCCTTGCACTTGGTAAGTTCACACTTGATATGTTAACAGCCTCAGAGAAACTAAGCACTATTTCTCCAGTTTCCAAGTTGAACGAATCAATCATTAGAAGCATGGGTGATGTCATGTCAGCAATATAATTAGATGCATTCAATGGTAAAGCATTTCCATCAGATCTTGCAATGACTGAAAGTCCAACTGAGTCTCGAATGGTTTCGTTGGTGTAGGTTAAGAAGCAATCTGTTGCAGAGCTGCATAGTGGGAGAAGTTTGATGGCATTAACATCATCCATATGTAGATTGATCGTTAAGGCTGTTCCATCTACTGAGACACTGGTGTAATTTGTGAGCGAGTAGTTAAGAAATGGAGAAAAGAAACCTGCCTGAAGAGATATCCCCTGCACAACCAAACTAGAAGCATTGACAAATTCATCAAAGGAGAGTATCAGTTGCTCACTATTCAAATCCAACACAAATTCAATGACATTTGGATTAGTAGTGTCCAAGTTGAAAGCACCAGCCTGCAATACAGTTGGTACAACAGTGTTTCCACTGGTATCTTCAACTGCATCGGCACTAATGCGCAGGAAAGTATTATCTGCACTTGTAGCTAAGCCATTGATGCTTCGAAGATTGTTGACATCCATCTCAATCAGTTCAATCCTAACAATTGGTGAGTTAGCTGTGGATACAACACCACCAAGTAGTGTGTATTCAGCGCTAGGAGTATTGACCATGTCTTGTATGAACAGAGCTGTTGGTTGAAGGACACTAGCATTAACTGTTTCGGAGAACGTCAGAGAAATTTCAGCTGTGTCAAGAGATAGCGTAAAGTTCAGAAGTCGTGGTCTTGTCATGTCAGGAATGTACATAAATGCTGAAAGTGCATTAGAGATGTTTCTTTCTGTTGCCCTATTATCAGCAGGATCAGTTACAATGCCCTCAGACACACTAATGAAAGTTCCATTGAGTGAAGAACCAATAGATGGAGATGCTTTTACAGCATTTTGCTCTTCCTCTGTTAACTCTAGGAGAATTACATTAGAACTCGGGTAAGAAATGTTAGCATTCATAAGTGTGATAACGGGGCCGGATAAATCTTGACTTCCAAGAAGGAGTAATCCAGATGAATTGTAGCTGGACGGTACAATAGGTTCAGAAAAGGTAAGGAAAACAAGTCCTCTGTTCAAATCGAAAGTAAATCTATCTAATCTTGGTCGTACAAGATCAGCAGTGAAGTTAGACACAGAGAAGACAACACTGCTTCCATTGAACATATTTCCCGTAACATCTTCTACAAAGTTCTGCTGTGCAACAAGATATACTGAGTTTTCCGTCTCACCGAGAGGAGGGAGTGATCTGATCTCATCAATCATGTCGATATTGATTCTCAACACTGGTGATGGTACTGTTGTCACAAGATTGCTGTCCGTCAGTGCAACAGAGACAAGAGTGTTGGTCAAACTTGCAGAGAGCGTAAGGAGGGACAGATCGAGTGTATTTGGATCAACTGCTTCATCGAAGTAAAGTACAAGATAGAGCGGAAGCATTCCATCATCCATTCTGAAATCGAAAGTCACCAACTGAGGCGGTGAGAGATCAGGTTGGGTGTTTGTTGCTGGAAACGGATCACTGATAGGAATCATTTCAATCAAACGTCCAGCTATGTCCCTGAATGCACCTTCAGTTAAAGCAACGTTTGTCGTAGAAGGAGCTCTGCCTAATAGATCACTGATCTTTATGCTGTCCAAATCAGCATCAGATAGACGAATAGAAACCACTCGATTGCTTGTAGCATTTGCTTGCCCACCTGACAATTGTACTTGATCGGGATCATTGCGATTAGGCAAGAAAGTGATTCCAGTGAAATCAATAGCTGACACATTGATTGGCTCATTGAATGAGAAGAAGAGCACTCCTTGGTTAAGGTCTAGATCAAAACTGAGAAGCTCAGGTGGTATTGAGTCAACTTCAATATTCCTTGCAACGAAAGCAGACATGTTAGCGATTCCATTTACAGCATTCCTAGAAAGATCCGAACCCAAAGATGACGAGAATGACACATATGCTCTGTCTGCAAATACTTCACTGATCTTGATGGTATCTAAATCAGTATCAGATATTGAGATTGTGAGCACGTTACTAATACTGTCAACGACCACGCTGTCCGAGAGTTGATAATTGATTGCATTACTTGCGTCTACAGAAAGTGTGCTTTGGATTAAAATATTCTCAACAGCAACAGAGGAAGAATTCAAGGCTTCGTTAAAAGTAAGGGAGATGGTTCCAGCTGTGAGATCAATCTCAAAGTCTTGCAGACTTGGACGAATAATATCAAGAATAACTTCAATGGCTGGTTGAGGTGTTGTTGTTTCAATACGAATGCCATTAGCGTCGATCACTGCTCCCATTTGAATTCTCAAGAATGGCGTTTGTACAATACTCTGACGACTCTTGATTTGATTCAGGTCATCATCAGAAAGTTGAATTAGGATGGTTGAAGTAAGGTTAAAAGTTGCACTGACATTGGGGCCGAGAGCAGAGTTAGTGAGACTGTACGATGATCCTCCTGCCCCATCTTCAAGACGAAAGCCAGAAACCATCACCATCAAGCTATCAATTACTTCGTCAAAGCTCACAGCAAGAATTCCATTGTTAAGGTCTAAGCTGAATGAGCTGATTTCAGGAGGTGTTGAATCGATCACAGTGGCCGATGCATTAAGTGCTTGGTCAATAGGGATAGCATTGAGTCCATTACCAAATGTATCCAAAACAGCACTGGGAGTTACCGACAAAAATGTATTGCCTGTATCACCAAAAGAAAGTTCTCGCTTGATAACATCAGTATCAACTTGCAGTAGAGCTATTTCAACAATAGCAGAGGTAGTGTTTGGTGTAGCAGCTCCACCAGTCAAGTTCAAAAAGAACGTTGACGTACTTTCTGTAGGGCCATTCTGTAATGTGATCTGCGACACATCCAAAGTTGAAACATTCACTGCCTCGCTGAATTCAAGAACTAAAGTATCAGTCCCGAGGTCTAAGTTGAATGCAATCAGTGTAGGGTTGCTGTCATCTCCCGTGTAGTTCGAAACTTGGAGAGTAACACTGTTCACATTGAGTCTAGCGAGGTCTTGAATCGCTGTTGATATTATTCTAAGGAAAGTGCTGTTTCGATCTCTGGCCAGGCCCATTGTTCCTCTGATGTCGTCAAGATCACCTCTAGCGATATTGTACTCGATAATGTTACTGATAGTGGTCAGAATGGGACCTGATGTAAGTTGATGAGTGGCAACAGGTGACAGTTCAGAGCTTTGGAAAGTCAGAGCTGTATGTTCTAATGTCGATGCATCGACAATGTCATCAAACACTAATGTCAATCTTCCAGTGTCTAGATCAAAGTTGAACATCAAAAGATTGGGGCTTGTGTTGTCCGGTAGGAATTGAGATGCAGCTCTGGTGGTTGAAGTTAAGTACAGATTTCCAGCAGTATCTTCAATTGCACCAGTATCAACTACCAGACTAAAGTCCGTACTAGACGAAGTAGCTCTCTTGACTAGTTGCAGATCATCCAAAGATATTGTAATCTCAATTACTGTCTGATCAGGGCTAGCGTATCTAACAGCTCCAGAGGAGAGTGGGATACTTGCTGCAGTTATTGATTCAATAAGCATGAAGCTTTCAAAAGAGACAGTTTCTGATAGTACCGGTTCATCAAACGTTATTGTTATGACTCCCGAGTTTAGATCAAGTGATGTAAATTCAGTAAACACTGGTCCCGTTATGTCAGCAGTGAACGATCTCACCGACAGCGAATTGTTTCCATCAACTCTCGGTATAGCGGCATTGTCAATTACACTACCTTTACCGAGATCTTCTGCAATATTCTCTGTGTATGTTATATACGTAGTTTGATTACTCATTGCTAAACCATCTGTTGATTTCAGTGCATTGGCATCCACTGTTGGCAATTGGAGAACAACGAGAGTGTCCATGGGAGTAGCTGGGAAGAAAGACAACGTATGATTGAGAGTAGAATTGAAAGCATCACGAATAGTGATTGCAGAGGTGTCGAATGTCTCAATAGGCTCATCAAATTCAAGGACTAGGGTATTTGAGTTCAAATCTAAGTCGAAACCAATGACACTGGGACCAGTAGTATCGACAACTAAAGTGAGAGGTATTACAGCAAATGAAACGCTTGTCAACTCTTCTGTTACAGGATTGTTGGCAAAATCTTGAATTATACCAGCTGGATATCTGATGTAACATGTAACCGTAACGATACAAAGCAGCCTCATACTTTTGATAGCATTCAGGTCAACACTAGTCAGTTGGATTGCTATTTCAGGTCCGAGGGAGGTTACTGATTCCCTGTCAGTGAGTGTGTACGTTTCGCCTGACGAAGCACTAGTTTGGGCAAGTGTGATGTTTTCTGCCAGAAGTGATTCTGGCCTAACGGTTTTTGAAAACCGCAGAAGCAAAATACCACTATTCAGATCAAACTCTTGGAACTGGACAAGTTGAGGGCGATTGGGATCAATCACAAGGATATTTACTTGCAGAGCATTGTTGGAAAGCATGTCTACAATATTGTTACCGCTCATGTCTTCCACAAAGTTCTCGGGGAAAGACAAGAAACATTCAGTTTCATTCAGACAGAGAGTGTTTGAGAATAACTCATTCACAATTTCCTGATCAATTGTAATTTCTACAACATTTGAATCGAGTCCATCTGTGGATCCGGAAAGTAAAACACGTCTTGCAGGATTCATTTCAGCATTTTGTATGATAAGAGAAGAAACATTGAGTGTGTCACGTACATTCACAGACTCACTAAATATAAGAGTGAGATTTCCTGTATCAATGTTAATGATAAACTGGAGAAGGAGTGGCTGGAGCGTATCGTTGAGAACTCTGGTGGCCATGAATGGCATTGAAAGTGGAATGAGATTGATTGGCACTCCACTAACATCACTAATACCGGCTGATCCAATGGAGATGAAAGTATCAGATTCAGTGGTACCCAAATTTCTGAAAGCCTTAACTTGGTTCAGATCTGAGTCAGAAAGCCTGATCATCAATGTAGTGAAGTTGTCTGATGATATCATGGTACTATCAATGGTTACTGATTGGAGACCACTGGGCTCGTTGACAAGAACAAATAACCTCGAGATTACAGAGAATACGTCAATAACTTCATCAAAGGAGAGAGTCACAATACCAGTGTTGAGATCTAAAATGAATGCAGTGAGCACGGGGCCGGTATTGTCAGGAACGATCATATCCACTCCCACTTGAACGGTAGTAATGGGCTCCAAAATGTTCCCAGCCAAATCACGAGCTGAATCAGGTCCTACTAGCAAGAATGTGTTGCTTTGTTCTGTGGCTAAATCACGATAGAATTTTAAGTTGTTTAGGTCAGATCGACTAAGCTCAATCACAATGTGTGATGAATCAGTCAGAGTACTGACAATGGAAGTAGAACTAATATCCACAGTCGGTCCAGTGGAAATATTTGCTGAAATTGAAAAACCGTCCACATTTATTCTCAAAACATCTACTGGCTCTGAGAATTGAATTATCAGTGTGCCATTGTTGAGATTGATATCAAAGCTCAATACAGAAGGTGAGTTTGTATCAGCAATCACTGAAGATACAACCAGTGGATCTACAAGTCGTTCAAACACATTATCAGTAAAATCAAGTACAAATCCATCTGGGAGGAGTATAAATGTATCTGATTGAGATGTTCCTAGTCCAGAATTTAGTTTAATCTGATCACCATCTTCTAGAGACAGAGGTAGTACAATCAGACGAGCATCCATTGTAGGTATGGGAGTATTCTGGAAGGTGTAGTTTGGCATCATAGTCACAGGATCTCTAAGTAGAGTGATCTCATTAGACATCAGAGTTTGCGCTTGAACAATTTCACTGAAAGTGAGAATGAGTGAAGAAGAGTTTAGGTCCAGAGTGAAATTAACCAGCTGTGGTGGAGTACTATCTGGGATGAATGGCGAAGCAGGTAGTGCCATAGATTGAGGCACAGGAACAAGTGGATTACCGGAGGTATCATCAATAGCAAAATCTTCCACTACAAGGAAAGTAGTGAACTCGTTCACAGCCAAACCAGGGCGTTCCTTGATGTTGTCCAAGTCAATATCATTGATTTCCACTACAACAGTGTTGTTACTTGCCGGTAGGACCAGCAGAGATGTAAATTGGTAGCGTACAGTCAGAATTCGATCGCTGTCAATTAGCTCAAACTTGCTAATATTGATGCTTGCTCCATTGACAACCTCTGTGAAATTGAGGAAGAGAAGTCCTGAATTGAGGTCCAGGCCAAAAGATTGAAGCACAGGTGGGGTATCATCTTCGGCTATGCCGCTAGTTGGTAAAGCAAAAGAGGTATTGATAGGAGTAAGTGGATTGTTATTCAGATCGAGTGCAGTTGTATTTAGAGCAGATATGAACGTGTTCTCATTCAAAGTACCCAGGTCACCAAGAAGTTGAATTTGATCAAAGTCAAAGCTAGAAAATTGGAGCTCGAAAGAAGTAAAAGACAGTTCAATGAATACCCCACCAGTCAAAGTTACACTAACTGCATCAGATGTTTGTGAATTCTGAAGAGTGATTCCACTCGGGTCGAGGCTAGTTACATTTATTGCTTCTGAAAAGTTTATGAATAGCAGGCCTACATTCAAATCAATGACGAATGCACTAAGGATTGGATTAATGCTATCGGGAGTCAATCTATCAACTGGTTGAATAGCTGGCTCGAGACCGTTGTTGGCTAAATCCAGAATCGTGTCACGTGCAATATTTACGTAGGTATTGTTGAAATCAGTAGCCAGATCTGTACGTGCCTTAATCTCATTCAAGTCAGATTGCAATAACTGAATAGTGATTGTCAGTGCATCTAATGACCTTGTCACTTCTCCACCTGATAGAGTTATTCGGTCGGACGCTACAGCTGTCGGAGAATTCTGTAGACCTATATTATCAATGAGTAGAGTATCGGTGTTGAGAATGTCATCGAATGTTAGTGTAAGCGTTTCTGCAGACAGATCAAGACTAGAGCTGACAAGATTGATGCCCTGGTTGTCTGCTATGTATTCACTCACGGGGAAGGCATTACCATCAGTAATGGCAATAACGTCTCTGCCAGCATAGTCATTGAAAGCATCAGCTTTCATCGTGAGGAAGGTGTCATTCATGTTAGTAGCCAAATTGGAGATTGTGCTAATTCTTATTCTGTCTTGAGACGAAAGCATTATAATAACAATCTGAGAATCTACACCATTTGTGACTGAGTCGGTCAAAGTGTATGATAGCCTGGGGACAGATTGAGCTCCACTTTGAATAACAATAGCACTAGGATAGAAAGTGCTGACATCAATTAGATCGTCAAATGTGATATTCAGAAGGCCGATATTCATATCCAGTGTGAACGATAGTACCATTGCTTGTGATTCGTCATTTTGTACAGACAACATGATGTCAAGCTGTTCTTCATTTCTGTTCATAGAAACATCCAATATAGCACCAGCATCGAAAGAAATGTTAGCTTCAATTCTCTGATAGTCTAAAAACGTAAACATCTTCAAAAGTTGAGCATCTTCGGCGGTTAGCTGCAGAGAGATTTGAGTAGTTATAGTCAACGAAGAGATGAGCGAACCCTCGGATAGTGTAACCAAAGCTGATGCATTTGAAGAAGAGGTGATTGTTATTAGAGAGGTGTTGAGTGTAGTGGCAAGTACAGGCTCATCAAACAATATCGAAAGTGTATCACGCTGAAGATCCAAAAGAGCAGACATTACTTGAGGTCCTAGTCCATCTGAAACATACACAGAAGGCAATGCATTTGTAGTGTTAATCGGAGCAGTGGGATTTGGTGGATGAGATAAATCTTGAGCCAAGTTTTCAGTCACTGACAAGAAAGTTGTTGTATCTGCATCAGCAAAAGGTGCAGCCTTTAGAGCGTTTGCATCTCCTATGGTCAAAGAAATAGTGATGACACGGTCAATTTGTGAAGTGGTTGAGCCTCCTTGTAACTGGTACATCAGAGAGGAGTTGGTTTCGTTTCGACTGGCTTGAATGGTCAAAGCAGAGATTTGCAAAGTAGAAGCATCCACAGGCTCATCAAAGGTGAGGACTAAACGATTGCTGTTCAGATCGAGAGTGAAAGCTTCCACTTGAGCTGGAACATCGTCTTCAATCAGATCAGTAACAATTCGTCCAGGCTCTAGATTACTGGCATCAGATATTGGATTTCCAGCAATGTCAGTTATGAAAGAAGACATTATCCAAGCGTAGCAGTTACTTCGGAATGAACAGAGATACTCTGCGCCTTTTATGTTATTAAGATCATAGTCACTAAGAGTGAAAATGACCTCTCTATCACTAGAAGAAAGTGAGATTGTTGCATTTGGAGTGTAAGCTTCAAAAGGATCCGTGAAGAGAGATTGCAAACGGAATCCAGATATATTAAAGTTACTGACATTCACTGGCTCATTAAAGCGAAGTCTAATTTCCATAGTGTTGAGATTGAGGAGAACAAATTCTTCCAGAAGAGGAGGACTGCTATCAAGAATGACATCTGATATGAGCAGAGCATTGCCATCTTCTCTTGCAACAAGAAAGTTTCCACTTGTATCTTGCACCGTTTGGTTACTATACCTGACGTAACATGTGGGTGGTGATGTACATAGGTCTCGCGTGCGGAGAAAGTCAAGATCAGTACTGTTAAGAGTGACTAGAATGATTGTATCAGTATCTTGGACCGTATACTCTGCTGGACTCAATCTGAGCTCCTCGGCAAAAGATGAGAGACCGTCTTGAATGACAATTTGGTTTATTCTGAACGTTTCAGGATTGATTGTCTTGCTAAACATGAGCGCTACGATTCCTGAGTCAAGATTGAGAAGGACTGAAGATATTTCTGGTCTAACACCATCACTGCCATATTCAGATGTTCTCACTGCATCATCAGGTGCAATAGCTGAAATACGCAAACCATTTATGCCAAATGCAGTATAGGAAGGCATAGAAAGGTATGTGGTGTTTTGTGAGTTAGCAAGTCCAAGCATAGCTTGAATGCGTCCAACATCAAACAGAGCAAGGTCAATCACAACAATGTCGGAATCCATTTGTGTCAGCACAGTACCGTTTGTAAGGCGGTACATGAGAGCATCTCTTGATGGTGCTGACTGCAGCGTGAGAAGTGTAGGATCGAATGTAGCCACGCTTATAGCTTTAGTGAATGTTAGAGTGATTATCGATGGATCAAACTGAATTGAGAATGATACCAACTCCGGCGACTTTGTATCATTGATGATGTTTCCTTGAACGCCGGTAGCGATCTCAGCCAGCCGAATCGTTGCTTGATCAGAAATGAAATTGCTTTCAAGCGTAACATACGTTTGATCTGGTGATTCACCAATACCCAACATACGAATGCTGTCTTGTAGAGTTTGGTTCAATGCAATAGATACAACTGTGCTACCTTCAAAAGAGTCTACGGGAGAGAATGATGGCAGTCTAACAAAAGGAATGTTTCTCTGGGGAGCATTTTGAAGAATTATTCTTTCCGGCCTTGCAGTTGAAATATTTACAGATTCGCTGAATGTAAAGATAACCTGACCTTTATCATAGTCAAGGGTCCAGTCGACAAGTTCAGGAGGTGTAAAGTCACCGGTAATAGAATTAATCTGCAACAGGAGAGTTGATTCCGAAGAGAACCCAAACAAATCTGTAAAAGCTCCCGAGTATAATCGTACAAAGGTAGTATTAGTAGCTTGAAACAGTGGTAGAAGAGATAAAAGTGCATCTAAATCGGCTAAACTTAGAGAAATTTCCACATCCGCTCCATCCTGCGTGTTCGTGATTGTACTGGTTGTAAGATTGTAAGCTTGCATAGGGGAGTTGGTTGACAGTTCAATTAAAGATATATCAGTTGCGCTGGCATCAACTTGAACGGGTTCGCTGAAGTGAAGTACCACTGTGAATGGATACATTTCAGATACACTGCTTATTGCATCAAACGACTCAAGAAGAGGTGGTGAAGTATCTTGTATGGGAGCACTGTTTATTATCAATGTATCTACGGCATTAATCGGGTTTCCTGCTATGTCAGCAACAGTACTCATTGACACAGCCAAGTAGCAATTGAATTGATTTGTGCACAAAACGGAGTCCAACTTCAGAGCATTGAGATCACTTCTTGTCAGCTCAACAGTAACAACAGAGCTATTTGTTGGCTGAGCAAAACCACCATTGAGTGTACGAGAGCTAGTAGGAGAAACGGGATCATTGCTCAAAGATAACAGGCTAAAATTGAAAGATATTACATCAACAACTTCATCAAAGGTGAGTATCAAGAACCCTTGATTTATATCTAGCTCAAAGAAGAGTAGGTTGGGAAGCACACGATCTTCATAGATGAAGCCTACAGGTATCGCATCACTAAAAGAAGTGCCGTTCAGTGAGTTGCCAGCTCTGTCAGTTGCTGCTCCATCAGTAATAGCTATAAAGGTGTTGGATGGTAAGCCTAACTCTGGAAGATACTTGACCAAGTTAGAATCTTGTTCGTTCAATTCAATTGTTATCACCGAGCCAATTGCTTCAATTATATTTCCGTTGTCACCAGTCAAAGGGACAACAGTTATGGGCATTCCATCATTAGTGTTCAGTAGACTCACCTCAGACACATTGAGAGTAGAAGGTAGTATAGTTTCAGAGAAAGTGAGAATCAGACTAGCGACTGTTCTGTTTAAGTCGAGCGTAAATCCAGTAAGAAAAGGAGATGTAGTATCCCGAATGTATTCAGATACAAGAATAGCATTTCCATCTGTTCGCTCCAAAGCAGGTATGCCGTTGGTATCTTCAAACGCTTCCACTAAGTTTCTGAGGTAAGTTGTCTCGTTGGATATTGCAAGACCAGCGACATTCTTGATATTATTGACGTCCGAAACTGACAGAACAATTGAAATTTCAACACTGTTCTCAAATGAATGAGTTCCCATTGTTAGTTGATACTGCTGGTTTAGAACAGAAAGCTGTCTACTCTGTAGTATGAGACGGTTGACCATGAGTGTACTGCCACTCACTGTTTCACTGAAAGTTATGACTAGTTCACTAGTGTCGATGTTGAACGAGAACGAAGAAATTCTGGGTGGAGTCAAATCATCTCTAAGGCGAGTTGCTGGCAAAGCTTCTACAAATGATCGCTCTTCAACAGCATTTCCACTAAAATCTTCAGCAGCAGAACTCAACAGTGACAGATAGGTATTGCTTGCATTTGTCCCCAGGTTAAGATCAGCTTTAATTTCATTCAAATCTTGCTCGGCCAGGTATATAGTGAAAACTACGTTATTCATCGTGGCGTTAAACAAACCAGGAGAGATTGGAAACTGTCGATTTGAATCAAAATTCAAGTTATTTGAGTTCTGAAGAGTGAAATCTGTCTCATTGAAGGTAAGAGGGTCTATTGCTTCGGTAAAACTGAGCAAGAGTATTCCCAAATCGATATCTAGTTCAAAGGCTAGCAGCTGTGGACGAGTTGTGTCAGGAGTGAAATTTCTTACTATTTGTGTTGTACGTCTCACATTGAGACCGGCTACATCGGCAATCAACTCTGCTGTTAACGCTGCATATGTCGTTAGATTAGACGTAGCAATCAAGCGGTTCGATTTGACTGCATTGATGTCAGCTGAAGAGATTTCGATCGTTACTACATAGCCGTCAGTACTGCTGGTGAAACCATTTCTGAGCTGGTAAGTTGCATTAGGATTTCCAACTTCTCCAACAAGTGACAAGCGAGATATATCCAATGTCATTACGTTGACAATGTCATCGAAAGTCAGTGATATGATGCTCGCATCCATATCTAAATCGAAAGCCACGAGAGAGGGTGGTGTGGAGTCTTCAATGAAATTAACCACTTGCAACGGAGGTATGGCACTTATTGCATTGCCTGCAGTGTCTCGCAAGGTTTGATCGGCTAGAGTCAGAAAGCTGTTAGCAATAGAAGTGCCTAAGTCACGATTGAGCTTGATTGTTTGGAAGTCCTCGTCAAGAATATCAATACGAATCACTCTCTTATCTAATTCGTCAACGTAAGACACTTGTTCAGCTCTCACTGTTAGCGAGAAACTTGAGCCTCCATTCAGGTTTTGTTGTAAAGTAATACCATCTTGTACTACAGCATCACTCAATGGCTCATTAGCACTGATTTCTAATACTCCCTGGTTGATGTCGAGTAGGCTAAACTGGATGGTACTAGGAGGAGTGGCATCAGGAACAAACGAACTAACTGGCAGAGGCTCAGTAGAGGGATTGATGAAAATTGGAACCAGGCCAGCACCAACATCACGGATCAAGCTTCTATTGTAGGTGATGAATGTGTTTGAAGTTGCTGTTGCAAGATTAAGTAGTGCTTTAATAGCAACTGCATCGTCATTACCTAGCAGCGTTTCCACCACAGTAGACGGATCAAGAGTGATTCTGTTGATATCAGTTAGTGTATACGAGGTAGTCTCATTTACATCACTCACAAAAGTTAGCTCGGTCTCTCTGAATGCTCCAGAGTCAACAATCTCATCGAAAGTGAAAGATAGCTCGAGGGTATCCATGTTAAGGTTGTACGATTGGAGTTCTGGAGGGGTAGTATCTGGACTGATATCTGATGGAAGTTCGGCAAGTAAGAACAGGCCAGTGGCTTCAATCGGTGCTATTGGATTGCCTTCGATGTCCATCACTGTGTCTGATGTAAATCTAATAGCACAGGCAATAGATTGTCGACAGAGTGTTGGATTGCTCTTTACACGATTCAGATCTTCCTGCGACAGTTGTATTATCGCTAGGGAACTGTCGTTTGATATTACAGTTCCTCCAGTTAGAGTCACTCCATTTGCTCCAATCTGGAAAGATTGAGCCAGGGTAATCTGTGTTAGGTTGAAAGACTCGGCTCGGACTTCTTCAGTAAAGTTTAGCACGATATTTCCCGTATTAAAATCAAAAAGCTCAAACTGTACTAGTTCTGGAGGAGCAACATCTAGTGAGAGGCTTGTAGCTGCTCGGGCTCCACCATCAGTGATAGGATCAACTCTTCTGCTTGTAGTATCATTGGCAAAAGCAGCATCGAATGTAAAGAAGCAATTAGACAAAGAAGTACAGAAACCGCTGTCAACCAATCTTGTATAATCTTCTAAGCTGAGGTCTACCACGACAGAGCTGAAAGTTGTGAGGGTAACAGTTGAGGATAAGAATTGGAATCTGTCTTCACTGGCTGGTCTTAGGACATTGCTTTGCAGGCCTCCTCTGAGGATGTCTATACTTGCTGGTTGTAGAGCTTCGTTAAACTCAAAGACTACTCTTCGTGCCATCAAATCTACAGTGAATGATCTAAGGAAAGGATTTTCTGTGTCAGGAACGTAGGAGGTTGCTTCAACAATTGAAGATACCACTGAATTACCAGACATGTCTCTCACAGCATCGAAAGCAATGAAGATGATAGTGTTGTTTAGGTAGGTGGCAAGTTGGGAGTTTGCTTTTACTGAGTTGAGATCAAAGTCTGTCAGGAAGAACTCCAGTCTAGAAGAAGCATTGAGCATAGGTGTAGCTACACTCAAAGATATAGAGCTACTGTCGACCATTCGGTTTTCACTCACAAAGGTAATGCCTGAAGGTGATACACTTTGTAGATTGACTGTTTCGGTGAAATCCAAGGTGAGACGCCCTGTATTGAGATCAAACTGTACATTTGTTAGCTCTGGTTGAATCTGGTCAGGAATATATTGACTCGCAGGACCAGCAGTTCCTACTTCAGAAATGATATTTCCAGAAGCATCGGCAATAACACCAGGCAAGATTTGTACATACGAGTCAGTTACATTAGTGAAAAGGCCGGTATTGGCAGTAATGTCATTGAAGTCATCAATTCCAATGTCAACTATAACTTCATCACCATCGATCAAAAGAGCAGGGGAGCTTGCAGTGGTTAGTGTCAATGCCTGTCCACCGTCAGCATTTTGCAATACAACTCTAGTGACATCAAAAGTATCTACAGTCACAGATTCGCTAAACGTGAGGAAAATTTGACTAATGTTCAGGTTCACAGAGAACGATACAAGCATTGGTGGTGATTGATCGGGAATATACACTGTTGCTGGAATTGCTTCAACAGTTTCTGCATACTGATTGCCATAATAGTCAGAAAATGAGCCCGTGCTGATGTTTACAAAGGTGTTAATGATAGATGTGGCCAGATCATTTCTCAGTACTATTCCATCAACATCTTGAATATCCAAATTGATAGTAATAGTGTCGAGATCAACGGGAATGACAGATGAGCTCTGCAGTGTATAGAATGAGGTTGAGAATGTTGAGTTTGCTTGGAGAGTGATACCAGACAATGACGGTGAACTGGAGTTGATAACTTCATCAAACATAAGTACAATTCGGGAAGCATTCAAATCCAAAGTGAATGAAGTCAAAACTGGGCCAGTCATATCTGCAACAAAATTGACTGGCTGTTCAGCTAAAGAAGAAGGAAGAGCAATGATAGTAACACCTGCAGCATCCGTAAATGCTGTGCTATCATAAAAGAGATACGTAGTGTTTGCGTTGGTTGTAACATTTGTATCCAGAGTCAGACCAATAAGATCCTCAGTGCAAAAACGTAAGACTCTGATGTTTAAAGCATCTTCTTCAAAGGAGCCGCAATTAAAGGAGAAGACTTCTTCCGGTAGTGAAGTATCTGATGGTTGGATGAAGAGTGATGTTGGCTCAAACCTATCCAAGGGTATAACTTCATCAAATGTGAACCTAAGCAACCTCGCATCTAAATCCACTTCATAGAAGAGCAGATTTGGAGGCGTGGTATCTGCTGTGTAGTTTGTCACTAGAAGGGCAGACTCTGAGTCAATAAGCAGAGCAGAATTTCCAGCAGTGTCAGACAAAGTGATGGGATTAACAGCAATGTACGTCTTGCTTCTTCTGGTCGCCAATGATTGAATGTTCTGGAGAGATAACAAGTCAGTCATCGAGAGGTTCACTCGAATGCTTGTGAGCGAAGTCAACTGAGCAGCACTGTCTGTCAATGTGTAAGAACTATTGCTTAGAGAAAGGGTGAGATTCATATCATCTTGCAGCGTTAGACCAGTGACATTAAACGAGGTAAAATCTACAGTCTCTGAAAAATACACGTCTAAAATTCCTCTGTTCATATCCAGATCAAATCGTACAAGTTCTGGAGAATTGCTATCTGCCACAAACGATGTAACGCTTACAGATAGCATTGGCACTGTTCTGATAACTGGGTTGTTGGCCAAATCTGTTATTGTTTCATTCGTTATACTGAGATATGTGTTAATTGGAGAGGCTCCCACATCAAGCAAAGATTTTATAATGTTCAGATCGGCTTCAAGCAGAGTTGTAATAGCTGTATAACCGTCAATAGAACGAGTTGTAGATCCTCCCGTTAATGTGAAGTTGGTTCCACTTTCATCTTCACTAGAATGCAAGGTAATAGACTCATAGAAAATTGTACTGACATTGACAGCCTCAGTAAAATTGAGGTAGAGGATGCCCACATTAAGGTCGAAACTAAAGGTATCTAGTTCCGGCCTAGTTTGATCAGGAGTAAAAACATCAACTTGCATGGCTTTTCCATCTGTCACAGCAAGCACATCATTTCTGCTAGTATCGTCAATTACAGAAGCTCTCATTGTAAGGTAGGTATTATCTCTCTCAGTGGCCAAGCCAGGAATGGAATTAATATTCAGAATATCTTCCATTGAAAGTGTCACAACTATTGCTGCTCCATTGAGACTATTGGTCAGAGATTCACTAGAGAGCGCATAAGATGGTCCATCTCTTCGATACACTGAAGACTGTATGACTATGCCAGAGGCATCAAACGTATTGGCATCTGCAATTCCAGAGAATGTCAAAGCAAGCACTCCAGTTTCCATATTGAATGTAAAGCGAGCCAGGGAAAGAATGTCACCTTTGGGTGTGTAGCCACTTGCTTGAGTGATAGTTGTGACAATTTGGTTGTTAAATAAGTCAGAAATAGATAAAGAGTCCACTCTAAGATAAGTCGTTTCAAGAGAATCGGCCAGTGATCCATCAATTTCAATTAAATCCCCATCCTCTGCATTGAAAGTGAGGACGATAGGCACAACGGATGAGGTGTCACCAATCTCAACTACGGTTTGATTGCTTAGACGAACATTACAGCTAGATTCAGAAATGTTGGAGCAAAGTTGAAAGCCATTGAAATTGCTACTATTGACATTTATTGGTTCGTCAAAGATTAGCGTTAGCTCACGAGTCATCAAGTTGAGCAAGAATGACTGCAGCTCTGGTACGACATTGTCAGGAAAATATGAAGTCACATTTATCACTGACGCTTCAGATGAGACACCAGCATTATCTGAAACAGTTCCAGGAGCTAGTGAAACATAGGTATTGCTTGCAGAGGTTCCAATGTCTAGAATCTTAAGCATATTCACGTCAATTGATGTGAGAGTGACCTCAAAGGATGATGATGACAATTGAGTAAACAAACCACCCGTAAGAGTATAATTAACAGTAGCATTGACAAGTCGGTCTTGGAAAGTGATGCTATTCACAATCAGAGAGCTGGATTGTAGCGGCTCATCAAATGTCAAGATGAGTGTTCCGTTGTTGAGATAAAAGTCGAAACTGGAGAAGACTGGTGAAATAGCATCAGGATGGAATACATCCACAATACGTCCAGGAATAGCTTCCTCAATTGGTGTCAAAAGATTGCCTGAAACATCGGCAATTGTTTCAGCAAATGCAGTGATAAAGCAGTTGCCTCTAGAAGTACATATGTGTAAGCTGTCCCGGACATTAAAAAGATCAATAGGACTGATCATGAATGAGAAAATGTTGCTATTCTCGGTGCTAGTGCTCGAAGCTCCGGTGAGATTGTATTCTTGTCGAGGTCTATCGTGGAGACTTTGCAACATGATGAATTCTGGACGGAAAGACGTGACATCTATTGTCTCAGAAAACTCTAGTACAACTTCACCACTAGATACATTGAGGGAAATGAACTGAACTAATTCAGGGCTCGTGATGTCATCAATTAAGCTTATTGGTGCCTCTGGTCCAAAGGAGAAAACTCCTTGTCCAACCATGTCCATGGTAGTGTTCTCAGGGAAGCTTAGAAAGCAATCACTAGCTACGCCTGAAGTGCAGAGAGGAAGGAATTGAATTTGATTCAAATCGGAAGAGCTGAGTTGGATCTCAAGTACAAGACTATTGCCAGATATCACTTGGCTATTAGACAAAGTATAATTGACAGTAGGAGTCAATTCAGAATCTTGGAGGGTGATATTCTCAATAATAAGCGTAGATGCTCGTATAGTTTCATCAAAACTAAAGCTTATTCTACCAGTGTTGAGATCAAAGGTGTATGAATCCAGAGTAGGTCTTAAGCCATCACCAATATAGCCTTCGGCAGGCAGAGCTCGTACAGATGTCACAGGGAAAAGACGATTGTCATTCATATCATACACAGTATCAGAAGCAATTGTGATATAGGTAGAAGCAACTCCTATTGCCAAAGCGGTCATTCTGAATATCTCATTTCTGTCGTCAGTGCTAAGCTCAAACACAATCACTGAGTCATCCACCATAGTAATCACAGAACCAGTAGTGAGCTGAACGGATTCCGTTTGGTCACTCAAGATCTCCTCGCTTTGATAGCTTATCAGTTCAATCATAAATCTACTAACATTCACAGTTTCAGAAAACCTTAGCGTGACCAAATTGTTGGTAAGATCCAGAGAGTGTCCTTCCAGTCTAGGCCTAATATTGTCAGCCTCGAAATCTGTTGCTAGTAGGGCTCTGTTAGTAGGTATTGGTTCGCTCGATATTCCAGCAAAATCGATAACCATAGGTATAGTAGGAGATGAAATGTAGGTTGTTGATCTCGAAACAGCAAGGTCAATTGCTGCTTTGATAGCATTGGAGTCATTTCTGTTCAACGAAAGCATTATTATATCTACAGAAAGTTGTGATAAATCACCGCCAGACAAAGTTCGCATTGCTGTACTATCGTTGAAAGAGTTTTGTAGCGTGAGTGATTCGATATTGAATGATGTAAAGTTGACAGCTTCTGAGAAGGTAAGGAGGAGTATACCGTTGCTTCCTGCTGTTAAATCCAAAATGAAACTTGTTAACTGTGGTGGAACAAAGTCGGCCGAGATACTGAACGCCATTACGGCATTGGAAGTAGGTATTGCGTCAATCGGATTGCCATAGATGTCCTGAATTGAGCCTATGGGAAGCGTAAGAAAGGTACTCGATGGGAATTGCCCAATCGGTGGATTAAGCAAAATCATTTCAGTATCAAAAACCTCGATAGTTAGTACTACTTGTGGTGATAGGTCAGACGTAACACTTGCAGTTTGGAGAGTGTAAAAAGTACCAGTGCTACCATCTGCGCTGGACTGAAGACTCAGTACACTTGCATCCAGAGATGTACCATTTACTGTTTCAGAGAAGTAAAGGATCATTTCTAGGCCAGCACCAACAGTGTTCAGATCAAAGCCTAGCAAGACGGGAGGGGATACGTCAGGCACAGTTAATTGAGGTGCCATGAGATTGACAGCAACGGTCGGGTTAGTGGCCGAGTCTCTTACTGCATTTGTTGTGAGTGAAAGATACGTATCCACGCTTACTTGGTCCTGCAGACGCACCTTGATTTGATTCAGATCATCATTGTCGAGAACAATTTGTATTTCAGTTCCATCAGTGCTATTGACAAATCCATCCTCACTTAGCTGTATCACCAGAGGTGGTATCAGTGTACGACTGCTAATTGTGAATTCGGTTATTTGGAGGGTCTCTACGAGAACAACTTCCGAGAATGAGAGCAGAAGAGATCCAGAATCAACGTCCAAGGTGTAATTTAGCAGTTGTGGTGGACTAATATCAGCAATAATGTTTGTAACTTGCAGCGCTGTGTTGGGAAAGATTGCTTCTACTCCATTGCCACTCATGTCCTGGATTGAGTTCTCTTCGAGACTAATGAAAGTATTGTCCGTTGTCGCTCCAATAAGAGTGGCAAGTTGAAAGAAAGTCCTGTCATCAAGAGACAGTCTGAGAGTGAGCACAACTGCAAAGTCTTCACTAACTGTTGCTCCTTCGGGAATAAGCTGTCGTGGTGGTGTCATTACCCTTTGCAAAGCATTTTCTGTACTTTGAACTGTTATGCCCGAAACAACGAGAGAGCTTGCATTGACAGTCTCAGTAAATGTCAGCAAGAAGCTTCCATCATTGCGATTAAAGTTGAAACTCTCAAGTACTGGATTATTTATATCAGGTGTGAATGTTGAGACTTGGATGGCATTCTCAGCAGTAAGTTCAAGTATTCCTTGATTACTCAAGTCTAAAATTGCATCTGAGAAGAAAGCCAAATATGTTGTTTCGTTAGAAATAGCCACATTAGGACGAGCCTTGAGAGAATTCAAGTCCTCTTCAGAGAGTTGCAACTCCAAGAAGGGGCTGTCATCCATCGAAGTGGTTCCACTTGTAAGTCGGAAAGGTGTAACTGCAACAGATGGTGAAGAGAGAATCTTAAAACTCTGGGGGATGGTTGAAAGTCCAGATACCGATTCTGAGAAAGTAACATACAGAGTACCAGAATTCAAGTCAAAATCAAAGCTTGTAAGCTCTGGTGGAGTACCGTCAGGTGTGCCAGATAACGCTGCTTGGGCATTTTCTTGCGAAATGGCTACTACTGGATTATCAGCTGTGTCCTCAAAAGCATTTGAACTAATACTGATAAAAGTATTGTTGGTGTTTGATCCAATAACGTCTAATCTCTCTTTGATGAAATTCAGGTCATTATTATCCAGAAGATACGTAAACACTAATCCTGTTGTGTTTGGACGTGATATACCAGTTGGAAATAGTGACAAGCTGATTGTATCAGCCTCGCTACCATTTTGTCTGTTTTGAATTATGACCTCGTCAGGATTAAATCTCGTGATGTTGATAGTTTCGTCAAAACTGAGAATCAAGCCACCTTCGTTGAGATCAAATGTAAAAGCTACCAAATTTGGTGAAGTGAGGTCTCTGGTAAAGTTTGCTGCTGGTATAGCTTGACTTGCTTCAATAGACTGGAGTAGATTTAAGAATAGATCTCGTATAACAAGACCACCGGTGCTCAAAAAGGAATCACTTTGACTAGTAAACAAACCAGGAGTGGCTTTGAGTGTGTTCAAATCACTATTTGAGATATTAACAAACAGAACAAAATTATCAAATGAGACTGGCATTGATCTGACTCCTGTCAGCTGCTGTGACACTGCTGATGGGAGTGTACCATCGGACACACTGTGGAATGTGATTTCTGATGAATCAAAGCTACTTGGATCAATAGTGTCGTCAAACGTAAGAACAAGCTGGCCAATATCCAAATCAAACGAAAAGCTTAGTAGAGTAGGTCTTGTCGAATCGAATCGATATCCCTGAGCTTGTAGTGCAGCTGTACCCAACACAAGATTACCTGCAGGATCACTGAAGGCATTTTCGGTGATTGAGATGTAAGAGTTACTTGGTGAGCGTCCCAGATCAGACAACACCTTGATATCTCGGATGTCACTGCGAGAGAGTATAATCTCTAGTATAGTGCGCTGTGGATTGACTGATACGGCTGTACCACCAGTGAGTGTTACGTTGCTTCCGCCACTAGTGGATGAGGCTCGGATGGTTATACCGGTGAAGTCAACATCTTCCGGTAGGATTGGCTCAGTGAATGATAGTTGCAGGGTGCCTGTGTTCATATCCAGTTCAACAAAAGAGAAGAGCTCAGGTCGAACGGAATCAAGAGTATAGTTAGACACATTCAATGCAGATAGACCAGTCACTCTGGCTACAATAGCTAAACCAGCAACGTCGGTAATCATTTCTTCTCCAAATACAATAAACGTATCGTTTACTCCAGTAGCAACTGAGTTGTCTGCTTTCAGGTTGAATGAATCGTCCTCTGACAATGTGAATTCTACAATCGTTCCATATGTTGAAGTCAGTAGTCGGTTAAAGACAGGGTCAAAGCTAATACCGTTAGTGGAGTCGAAGGCACCTTGGATTGTGATAAACTCTGACCTAAAACTTTGGTAGTCAACAGTTTCGTCAAAGGTCAAGGAGATGGTATTGCTGGTAAGATCTAGCGCGAAAGAGTCAAGGTTTGGTGGAATCGTGTCTCTCAGGTAGCCAGTGCTTTCTAGTGCCCCTTCAAAAGTGGGTATAAGTGAATCAGTTAGCTCTCTTGCAGGGTTTCCACCCAAATCATTTATGAGGCTTGGATCAATCCTCACATAGCAGTTTTGGAATCCTGAGCAGAGCATACTTGGTTGTAGTGCCTTGATTTGGTTGAGATCTCCCATGCTGATATTTACAACCACTACTGGGCCATTCAAGCTAATCGATGATCCACTAGTGAAACTGAAAGAGAGGCCTCCTGCAGCATACGAGTCATGCAGAGAAAGTCCAGAAACGTTGAGAGTAGAAATATTAACACTCTCCGAGAACTCAAGAGTCAAAGTACTCAAACTAAAGTCAAATTCTCCAAAAGAAGTTAGAAACGGAGGAGACATATCAGACATCAAATTGCTTACATTCAATGGCTGGTTAGAGGAGATTGGATCAACTTGGCTAACAAATATGTCTCGAACGAGGAGATTAGTGTGTGAGAGAAAGCAGTTGGTTGCAGATGTACAAAAGTCAACATCTTCAAATATAGGATTTATGTCATTGGTTGACAATCTGAACATAACTTGCTGTGCTTCAGCAGCTGATGTGAGCAACATTGCGTTACTAAGTCGAACACTGTTACCAGCGCCCGTAGAGTTGCCGTAAAGAGTGATGTATTGAGCCTGGAATGACAGAATGTTAACAGGTTCGCTGAAATAGAGTGTGATGTTTCCATCACTGAGTCCAAAATCCCAGCTTACTAATTCAGGGGCTGTTGTATCTTCAATGTAAAACAGCACATCCATTTCAATTTCCCCAATCATATTTCCGCTGGTGTCTTGAACTGAACCAGCTACAATGGATACGATAGTTGTCGCACGATTTCTGGCAAGATTAGGAAGTGATTTGACCATGTTTTGATCCTCCTCGGAGAGTTGTATCGAAATTCTTGCATTGGGTGTCGTAGCTTGAAGTCCTGAAGTGAGCTGAAACTCAGATTGAGCCGCACCAGTGCTGCTCTTTAGACTAATACCTGTTACGTCAAAGGTACTAATGTTCACTGCCTCTGTAAATAAGATGACAAGTTCACCACTGTTTACGTCATATGAGAAGAATATGACTTGTGGTGGAAATGTGTCATCGCCGCCGGTACCGACAGGAATGTTGCCAACTGGTTGAACGAAATTGTTGTTGAAATCGAAAACAGAAATGTTCCTAAGCGTTAAGAGGTTGGGATCTGGTGACACATTAGACAATGTGGTTACGTCATCGTTGCCGAGAGTGATATCAATGATGTTGAACTGCAGAGGAGGGTTGTTGGCAGTAGTAGTACTGTCCATTAAGAAAACTGAACTCATATTGAAATTGGAGAAAATCTCAGTATCGGTCTCAACAAACGTTGTCACATTCACGGCTTCATTGAAGGTCAGTCTGATGGTGCCACCAGCAGGGTCGATGACCAAGTCAATAAGTTGAGGCCCAGTTGTATCAGAGGTGTACAAAGAAGGAAGTCTATCAAATATTGGCAAGCTTTCAAGGTTGGCAAAGTCGATAACAACGCCATCGTCTAGAGACAGCAATGAGGTGTTTCTTGAAACGGTAAGAGTAGGCTCAATTTTCAGACCATTCAGATCGCCATCGCTCACTTCTACAATCAGTACTGCATTGTTATCCCTTGTAGTGATCATAGGGGGAAACTGGAACTGCAAAACAGTTGGAATTGGGAGGCCATCTGAGAAAGTTACACGTGTTTCTCTGAACAGATTGCTTTGGACGGCTTCATCAAAGCTGAGAATAAGTTCTCCTTCATCAAGGTCTAGTTCGAATGAACTAAGTCCAGGTCTTGTATTGTCGTTAACAAATCTGGAAACAATTCTTGCATCAGTTTCAGGAATGGGAATGATGGATAGGCCACGTGTGTCTGTGAATGCCAGGCTTGTGAATGAGAGATATACAGATGATAATGATACCGCCAATGTTTGTTGAGTCTTGATTGAGTTCAAGTCAGACGAATCCAGTGCTATGAAGATGACTGCAGAGTTACCGCTGGGTATTGTACCATTCTGCAACACCTGTGAGCCACCAACAAGCACACTAGTGGATATATTCTGTAGAGTAATTTGCTGGTACACGATATCAGTCACTGATATGACTTTTGTGAATGTCAATTCAAGAGAACCAGTGTTTAGGTTAAATTCATATCTGGACAGTTCAGGGCTAGTTACATCGGCAACAAAATCAAGTCTATTTATAGCCAGGGCATCATCTTGAGAAATACTGATTGCAGGATTGCCATTGGTATCCAAGATTACCGACATATCGAATGCTATGAACGTAGTATCAAAGCTTGCTGCAATGGTCAATTGCTGCTGCAGGCTGAGTATATCTTGCACAGACAAATCAATTGTTACTTCTGTTCCATCTATGAGAGATCTTGTTCCTCCAGTCAGTCTGAAGGATGAGCTTGAAGCAGATTCTGAGGTGTTCTGAACATCTTGTAGAATGATAGCACTCGCATTCACATCAGCAACAGAGATGGTTTCATCAAAAGTAAGAATCAGCCGACTCACATTCACGTCGAAAGAATAAGAAATGAGGTTGGGGCCAGATTCATCAGCAATGTACGTATCAACTGGTCTTGCCCTAATAGCAGGAATGGCAATGACAGGATTGTTGGCAAGATCTAAAACACTACCTTCTGGGAAGCTGATATATACATTAGTAGAGGCACTAGCTAGTGATCGCTCAAGCTTAATAGCATTTAAATCGCTAGTATCTAGCGTAATCGAAAGAGTGAACCCATCAGCAGAGACATCAATAGGCGCTACTGACAGATCGATTGACACTAAAGCAGCACCAGGGGCATTTTGCAGTCGGAACTGGTCAAACTGGAAAGTAGAAACATTTGGGAAATCATTAAACGTTAAATTTAGTAATCCCTCATTGAGATCTAATGTAAAGTCCTGCAGTTCTGGCATGACATCATCCTCAATGTACTGACGTACTCTTAATCCTTTCCCATCCGTAACTGCCAAAACATCTACACCAAGAGTGTCGTCAATTGCCGATGCTTGCATAGTTAAGAAGGTGTTGTTTTCGTTTGTTGTCAATCCGACAATTAATTTCAAACCGAGAAGGTCAAAATTTGAGAGTTGTACAAGTATTGAGTATCCATTGGGGCTGGTCGTTAGACTATCCATTGTTAGTCTATAGATAAGACCCGGTATAGAATAAATATCGCTTTGAAAGAGAACTGCATTTGGGTTCCAGGTTGAAGAGTCTACAACATCATCGAAGGTGAGACTGAAGAATCCAAGGTGCATGTTCAGATCAAAGGATATTAGCTGCAATCTTACTGTGTCAGTAGAAACAACTGTTACTTGGAAGCAGTCAATCAAGTCCAATTCATTCAAGGCAACATCTCGAACTATGCTTGCAGACAGCTCAATGTAAGTGTTGTTTGATGTGGTAGCTAGTTCTACATTAGATTTGACGGCTATTAAATCATCAGGGGTTAGTTCAAATGTGAATGCAGTGGTTCTGCTATTACTGTTTCCAGTTGGAATGCCTCCGGTAAGTTGGTACTCGCTTCCACCAGAGCAGTTAGACTTGATGATCACTCCAGAGAAATTGAAAGTTGAAAGCAAGATAGGCTCGTTAAAAGTCAAACTCACTGTATCTGTTACAAGATCTAGAGCAAATCTGGTGAGAACAGGTGGCATTGCGTCAGGAACATACAAGTTTACTTGCTGACCAATAGTCAGGGCAGCAATAGGATTGGCATTTGTTGCAAGATCAAATACAGCACTTTGTGAGATTGTAAGGAATGTGTCAGTGTCATCTGTAGCCAGTAGGGCAGCTTTGATAGCATTGGTATCGGCAATGGTGAGATTAATCATCACAGTGACTGCATCAATTGAGTAGACAATACCTCCAGTTAGAGTGTAGGACTCGGTACCAGTTATAAGCACATCCACAGGTTGTATGGTAAATCCATCTGTCATCAAAGTCATGATATCAACAGGCTCGTCAAATATGAGTTCCAGCTGATTAAAGTTGAGATCGAGGTTAAAACTGGAAAGGGTAGGACCAAGCTCATCAGTGACATAGCTCTCGACTAGAATGCCAGGGAACGCTTGTGCTACACCAGCAAATGGATTCTGTGCAATATCAGTAACCAAAAAGGAAGGAGCGGTAATGTAGCAGTTGCCTCTGTAAGTACAGATGGTTGCTTCTCGCTTAAGAGATGCCAAATCAGCAAAAGTCAAGTCGATCAAGACTGACGTTAGTGACAGAGGGAAATATTCACCTCCTGTTAGAGTGTACTGATCTAGAGGTGGTTCGAAGAGGCTTTGAAGAGTAATATTACTTGGAGAAAAGTTCTCACAGTCGATAGACTCGGAAAACTCTAGAATTATTTGACCCATTTCTAGGTTAATTTCTACAAATGAGTCCAAGCTAGGAGATGTTACATCATTTGTAAAGTTGTTTACTGCCTCGCCATTGATAGCGATCACCGAAAGACCAGTCATGTCAGAAACTGCACTGCTAGGAAGAGTAAGGAAACAGTTATTAGTTTGATCTGAAGAGCAAAGTTCACGCACACTCTTGATAACATTGAGATCAAAATCACTGAGAAAGATAGTTAAAAGACTGTCTGGCAGTTGATTAATGGAGCTGTTTGTGAGAGAATAAGAAACAGTGATACCAGGAATGCTCACGACTAAGTTCTGTAGTGTTATCTGTGATATATCCAGAGAAGAAACGTTAACCGTTTCGTCGAAGGACAAAATCAACTCTCCGTTGTTTAGATCAAAGTCGAAGAACATTAGTAATGGTGATTCACCATCTTCTATATATGCACTCACGGGCAATGCATTGCTCGATGACCTGTCGTTTATTCTGTTATCGCTCATGTCTACAATCAAATCAGCACCAAATGAAATAAACGTTGTCAGGTTAGAAACAACAAGATTGTTTTGCGCTTTGATCCTATTCAGATCGACTACTGTAAGGTTGAAAAGAACGATTGGTTGCACACTCGGGAAAGGGGAACCACTCGAGAGTTGTACAGATTGAGATGGTGAGCTCATACTGTCCTGGAAAACGATCTCTTGGAATTGCAAGTTTGATGAATTCACAGTTTCTGAAAATACAAGAGTGACTAAGCCAGTATTCAAGTCCAGATCAAAGGAATCCAATGTAGGACGTGTTACATCCTGTCTGTAGTTTTCGTCAGATATTAGTGTAGGAGGCACGAGGTCATTGGGATTCAGATGAACATCGAAAATTACTGCCTGGTCGAGATACAAGTAAGTATTTGCTGTGGATGTCGCCAAGGTATTGAGAGCAAAGATAGCATTGAGATCATCGTTGCTCAGTACAACTCTTATGATTGAATCACTCAGTACAATGACACTCCCGCCTGTCAGGGTGAACGATGTGGTATTCGAAGGATCGCTGAAAAGAGAAACTCCCCCAAAATTAATACTAGAATCGACTGCTTCGTTCCACGTTAGAGTAAGGAAACTGCTGTCGAGATCTAATGCATAGTCCATCAGAACTGGAGGAGTGAGATCAGCTGTATGGTCAAACACTGGCAAGGAGTTGTTGGGTGAGATGCTGACAAGAGGATTTCCGTTCATATCTAAAACTGTTGAGCGCGTGACTGAGATGTAAGTTGTAGACCGTGATCTACCGAGTGGTGCTCGTTCTTGCAGAGCTCTGTAGTCGTTAATTCCTAGAGTGACAAATATCTGTGCAGAATTGTCCATGGAACTAGTAGAAGACATCAGAGAGTACGTCTCCAGTGGATCAGATGTTGATACGTTCAACTGCAGCTGTACATTTCTTACTTGAAAAGTTTCAGCCTGTACAGTTTCAGAGAAGTATAAGACCAAGCTAATTGGAGGATAACTGCTCTCGTTCAGTAGCAGGTCAAATCTGTCGAGCGTGGGGTCAGTGTTATCAGGGATATAGGTTGTCACAATCCTGGCATTGTCACTGGAAATGGGTTCCACAGCATTGTTGTTGAGATCTAAAACAAGGCTGCTATCAAATGAAATGTATGCATTGGTGGGAAGAGTGGCCAGAGCTGTTAGCCTCTTAATCTCATTTGCATCAACAGTGCTGAGAGAAATAGTGATGATATGATTATTGCCACCAGGAATAGAGCCACCCGTTAGTCTATACTGTGAACTAGCAGTTGCTTGATGACTCTGTAAAACTATTCTCTGAGGATCGAAAACTGAATGGTTGACTGTCTCAGAGAAAACAAGGATAAGCAAGTCATTCGATAAATCAAGAGTCGAAGTAACCAGAGCAGGTGGACTGAAATCTTCCGTCACATCTGATGCCATAACTGAGAACTCAATGGGAAGGAAATCAATTGGGTTACCACTCATGTCAAGAACAGCGGACATGTTATGAGTCAAAAATGTGTTCTCTGGCTCTGTACCTAATCCAGGAAAGCGCTTGATGTTGTTCAAATCATCAATAAATAGGCCAATGGTAACGACAATTGAGTTTGCATTGACTCTATCGAGAGCACCGGTTAACGTGAAAGATATAATATTGGACACGTTTCTACTGCTATGGAGAGTGAACAGTGTTGGAACGAGAGTTGAAGCATTAACTGTTTCATCGAACGTGAGAACTAATTCGTCAGCTCCAATTAGAAGATCAAACGATTCCAAAGTAGGTGGTGTAGTGTCCGGCACATAGCCAGTCGATCTCTGTGCCTGATTTAGAGAAATCATCTGCACATTGTTTAGAGCGTAATCGACAACCATTGCTGATGAGATACTAATGTAGGTTGTGTCCAGTGAAACTCCGAGCGAGGTCTTTGCTTTGATATCGTTGACATCATCAGCTAACAGAAGGATAGTATGAACAGTACCCATATTCTGAACAACAGTGCCACCTGTTAGCACTCGATAATTATTGTTGCTGATAGTGAAGGGAGCATTTTGAATTGTAATTTCAGTTGGCATTATGTCCACAGAGTCAACACTCTCGGACATTGTCAATATCAGTCTATTTCGATTCAGATCTAGCGTGAAGTTTGTCAGTACAGGTGGAGTTGAGTCTGGCACAAATGCTCGTGAAAGTTGTGCAGCAAAAATTGGTATACCGATCAGTTCATTTCCATTCATGTCCAAAACAGCATTATCGCCAATTGAAAGGTAGGTACTTGCTACAGACACTCCGAGATCAGTGGCAATCTTGATATTATTCAAATCAGTCTGTGTTAGGATGACCGAGAACTCTACTTCATTAGTACTCACTGAGAGACTACCACCCGTAAGAGTATAGGAAGTAGCTGTTGCAATGTCAATGTCATTCTGAAGCACAAGAGCAGATATGTTGAGTGTAGATATGTTCACTGTTTCACTGAAGGATAAGATGAGCTGCCCAAGATTCACGTCAAGATAAAAGCTTTCCAAAGTTGGGCTATTCGAATCGGAAGTGAAATTGAATGCCTGTCGACTGTTAGATGTTACAATAGGCGTTGTTGGGAAACCAGCCACATCACTAATAAACTCGGCAACCAAGCTGATAAAGGTGTTGTTCACCTCAGTAGCTAATCCTGTTCTCCTCTTGATCTCGTTCAAGTCATTATTAATGAGAGTTATGACAGTCTCGTATCCATCTACCATGTTAGGAATGCCTCCTACTAGTGTATAAGTGTTATTTGAATCAGAGCCGTCTTGCGATCCCGTGAAGGTAAGTCGAGTTGGATCAACACGTTGGTTGTTCATTACATCATCAAATGTCAGTGCAAGTTCTCCGTTGTTCAGATTGAGAGTATAGCTCGTCAGAACTGGAGAGGAAGAATCTGGTTGATAATCAACAACTTGGAGTGCCATCAATGAAGACACGGGGGATATATCAATGCTTGAAGTATCCTGAATGGCACCAGTCTGCATTGATATCCAGCTACTACTCCTGTCGACAGCAAGCTGACTTCTGATCTTGATTTGTAGCAAATCATTTGCATTGAAGGCGAATCGAACCGTTGTTTTGAAAGAATCTTCGTATGTGGCAGTGCCCGGTGTAAAAGACACAGTGTCAGTAGCTGCCAGAGGAGTTGAATCTTCTGCTTGTTGAAGGGCGAGTCTTTCTGGTCTGAGACTTTCGATTTCAACAGCTTCCGAGAATTGCAATATAAGGAATCCTACATCCATATCAAGCAAAGTAAACGAAGTAAGCCTAGGTGGTTGAATATCGGGAGTATACAATAATACTTGCAAGAGTTCTGACTGAATGTTGGTGGTGTTTATTGGGTTGGCATTGGTTGAAACATCATTAACCAAGTCAGAAGTGAAGTTGAGGAAAGTGTTATTCTCATTTGTGGCTAATTCTATGATTGCCTTGATGCTGTTTAAGTCGCTTGTTAGTAATCTGAATCGAAAATCTACTCGATCAGCATTCGTTAGACTAGTACCACCAGTGAGAGTGAAAACTACCTGACCGTCACTAGAGTTGGCCAATGTGATTTGCTGAAGATTCGAATCAATTTCAGAGCTTCTGATTGGCTCATCAAAGTACAATGTGAGGTCTCCACTATTGAGGTCAAAGTCAAAGTTAACTAAACTGGGTTGTGTTACATCAGGTTCAAACATTTGCGGCAATCTTGTTATGTCAATGCTACCTGACAGCTCTTCAACAGCAAAATTCATTGTGATATCTTCGATAAACAATGACCCAAATCTAACCCAACAAGTGTTCTCGTCGGCGCAAATTCCACTGGCTTTGAGTCCGTTTAAGTCAACAACACTGAGTTGAATTATAACCTCATCTCTGTCCGTTCCCACGACAGTACCGCCAGTCAAAGTATATCTTGTGGATGGTGAAAATGTGTGACCGAACAAATCCAGGCTTAGCTGTGTAAAATCAACTGTACTCACACTAACAGTCTCACTGAACAACAGAGTCAATACACCAGCGTCCAAATCAAAGCTTGTGAATGAAACCAACTCAGGTGGAGTTCTGTCAATCTCAAAGAAATCAACTGCTCGAGCATCAGTGCTATTAATTTCAACCACCGAGTTACCAAATGTATCAGAGAGGACAGTTTGAGGGAAGGAGATGAAACAGTTACTGTCTGTCGTGCAAATGCCTACTCTTGTCAGTTCGTTCAGATCAGCCGGACTAAGCGTAATTGTGAAATCGGCACTGTCCATGCCACGAATACCTCCAGTTAGTGAAAATGAGAGCATAGTACCAGCAGAATTTTGTTGCAGCGTAAATAGCATCAAAGTGACTGAACTGGAGTCAATAGTTTCACTAAATTGTAGTGTGATTGTTCTGATGTTTATATCCAAATTGAAAAACATTAACACTGGACGGTCTGTGTCTTCTGTGTATATCCTAACAGGCTCACGTGTAACTGGCATTTGTAAATTACCATTCATATCACGAACAGTGTTAGCAGTTGCCTGAAGAAACACCGAGTCATTAGATATAGCTAGACTGCGCCTGGCCTTAATCTCATTAACATCCATGACAGAAAGCTGTAATACTATCTCCGTTCCAGGACTTGCAGAAGGCAGAAAAACGGCCGTATTGGTGAGGGTGTACGATTCAAACGGTAGGGAAAGAGAACTGATTAGCGTAATCTCAGCTAGATTTAATGAAGATTCATTGATGAATTCATTAAACAGTAGTGTCAAAGTACCAGTGTTCGTGTCCAGGTCATAGTAATTTATTTCAGGACCAGTACTGTCTTGCACATATCCCGTAACAGGCTGTGCATTGGTTGAGAATATTGACTGTACATCTAGTCCTGCCATGTCAGCAATAGCCAAGCTCAGAATAGATAGATATGTGTCATTTGCATTCGTTGCTAGACCTGACAACGCCTTGATACCGTTAAGGTCTTGACTTGAAAGCCAGACGTCAACTACTGGATTGTTACTTGACATTGAAGTGCTTGTGGTTGTAAGAGTCAAGGATGTTGAAGCTGAGTCAGGTGCCGACTGAATAGTTATGAATCGAACATCAAGTCGAGCTGTATTCACTGTCTCTGAGAATGTAAGTGAGAGAATCCCCGAGTTGAGATTTAGACTGAAACTGTTCAGTTCAGGATCTGTACTATCAGGTAAAAATTGTGAAACAGGGAAGATCGTGACATCATCTGCATATGCATTTCCGAAAACATCTTCAATTGCATTTACTAACAAGTTGAGGAATGTGCTGGCCTCAGTGAATGCAAGCGATGTATTTGCTTTGATGTTGTTTAGATTGTCTTGACCTACAAACACATTGAGAGTTGTAGAAAATCCACTATCACACACACTTCCATCCAGAGTCTTCCTTGAAGCATTAGAAGTGTTGTTACCGAGAAGAACAATGTTTGAGAACTGAACTAAATCACGATCAACCACTTCATCAAAGGTCAGAGAAAAGTTCCCAGTGTTTAGATCAAAGTCAAAACTGACCAGTTCAGGAGGACTGACGTCTGGGAAAAAGGAAGAGGCAGGTCTGGCATTTTGGTCACTTATTGCTTCTGCAGGGAATTCTTGAGTGTCTGTCACAGCTTGAGGTGTCAAAGAGAGGAACACATTTGTCAGTAGTGTTGCTATGGTCAAATCTGCCTGAAGTGCATATAGATCTGGTGGAGATAATGTAATATTCAAAACTCTGCTCTCAAAGTTTTGCGTAGTGCCTCCAGTCAAGGTGTGTGATGATGTAGTTGCTAGAGATCCGTTGGAATTGCTGTGGAGAGTAAACTGATCAAATTGAACACTGCCCGTTAGTACTACTTCAGAGAATGTAAGAGACAAAAGACCCGTGTTCATATCCAGATAGAAGCTTTCCAAACGAGGAGTATTGGTGTCTGGCAGCACTTGAGTAGCTTGAATACCTCTAGTTAGAGATTGAGGTATGGCAGTGTTTCCACTGACGTCTTCTACAGCCAGTTCACTGACAATTAGATAGGTATCATTCACTGTATTTCCGAGAGCAGTGAGGGCAAATATACCGTTTCTATCATCTTCATTGATAGAGATTCCAATACTTGGCCCATTTGATGAAGTAGATCCGCCAGTTTGAAGTGTGTACTGCTCATCTCTGAAAAAGGTAGCATCTCTTTTTGACTGTAGAGTAAAACCTGTGGCTACTACAGTAGAGGAAATGACTGGTTCTGAGAAAGTAACTCTAAGCTCTCCAGCATTGAGGTCTAGTTCAAATGACCTCAAAGTTGGTCCAGTAGTATCGGGAGTAATGTTAAATGCAGGAATTGCGGACGAAAATGGTATTTCAGGCAAATAGTTTCCTGCTAAATCTGGAATAGCTAGAGGTCCAATTGCTAGAAATGTATTGGCTGTTGTTGTACCAATGTTAGGGTTGTTTTTTAACTCGTTGATGTCATCTTCAAGGAATGTAATAAACACAGATTGTCCATCAGTTGATCTTTCTACCAAATCACTTCCATTGAGTTCAAGGAACTCGGTAGTGCCACTAAGAATTGTAATGAGAGTTGTATTCAGAGACATGTGATCGACTGTATCAGAAAACTGAATAATTAGCCGAGAAGAGTCAAGATCTAGGTAAAAGTTTTCTACCAATGGTGGAACAGAATCTCGAACAAACTGGCTAACTTGAATAGCCCTTCCATTAGTTATAGCAAGTATATCATTACCAAACGAATCATCGAGAGCAAAAGCTTGAATAGTGATCCAAGTGGTATCATTGTTCACTGCAAGCCCTGGTACTGACTTTACTCGAAGTAAATCAAGAGGGTGTATGTAGACAGTGATGACGTAGCCATCAGATGAGTTGGTTTGTGAGATCTGAGACAGGGTAACTGTCTCTGCACTGCTGGCATACCGTCCACTCTGAATAGAAATAGCAGATGCATCGAAAGGACTGGCCAATACCACATCGTTGAAAGTGAGGTCGAGTTGGCCAGTTTGCATGTTAATAGCAAAAGAGATAAGCTCAGAGCGGAGTGTATCAAACGTATGCATTGTGACTTGCATGCCCATTATTTCTTCAATGCCTCTATCTGCAACATCAACAAATGCACCAGCTGCTACACTCAAGAATGTGTTTGAGGGTGAAGTGCCAAAGTCGGACACAAGTTTGATTACTCTAATATCGTCCGGAAGCAGGCTCAGTGTGATGTTTGTGGATGCAAGTGTCGTCGTCAGCACTGTACCTCCAGTCAATGCAAGAGAGAAGAGAGGATCGCTAGAGCTGTTTTGCAGTGTCAATGCAGTGACGTTAACCAGTCCGGGAACAACAGGTTCGTTAAACTCGAAAAAGAGTTGATCAGTAACCAAGTCCAGTTCAAAGGAAACAAGTATAGGAGCAGTGATATCCGGAGAATACAAGTTGACTGAGAGTGGATGCGTTGTGTTTATAGCTACAATTGGATTGCTACTGAACGACACATCACTAGCCGTGACAGAGGTAATTGATAGATATGTGTCACTTGAAGATTTTACAAATTGAGTTGCTTTGAGCGCATTCACATCTTCATCTGTCAATTGCCACAGAATGGTAGAAACTCCATTTGGACTGATAGTAGAACCGCCAGAAAGGGTATATTGCTCAAAAATCGAAGCATTAGGCATTGATAGCAATGTAATACCACTAGGATTTATGTCTGGTACAGAAACAGGTTCAGAGAATCGAAGAGTTAGAAGACCACTGTTCATATCTAGATCAAATGAGTTCAGTCTTGGTTGAATCGTGTCATCAATGAATGTGGTGACCACAAAGCCGGGGTATTCTTGGAGAATTGGGTCATTGAAATTGCCAAAAGTGTCTTCAATTGTAGAATCGCTGAATGATATATAGCAATTTCCCCGTATGTTGCAGAGATTTTCTTGTTGCTTCACAGAAAAAATATCTGTCTCACTTAGTTCAAATACGAGTACAGTGCTATCTGTAGATAGTACAGTGACAGTATTCAGGGGATAGCTAACCGTTCCCTCAGATGAACTATCGAAGAAGGATTGTAAGACAACTTGATTTGAGGCAAATGTTGCAATAGATATCGTCTCTGAGAAGAGCAAAGTTATTGTTCGATTCACAAGATTGAATTCCACAAAGTCGACCAGTGTGGGGTTTGTGACATCTGGAGCGTATGATTCAACAGGCTGTGGTACTACTTCTGCTACTACTGAAATGCCTACCATATCAGACACAAGTGTTGCTGGGAATGACATAAAGCAAGAAGTATTTGAGGCACAGATTCTCAAAAGCTTAATCGCATTCAAATCTGAGTTTGAAATTTGAATTTGAACGATTGCTCGTGGACCGTGATCGATATAGCTGCTGTTGAGGCTGTATGATTCTCCACCTATGTTAGCACTGTGGAGTGTTACATCAGATATAACAAAGGAGGTCACGTTGACTGTTTCGCTAAATGAAAGAGAAAGGAAGCCGTTGTTCATGTCAACACCAAAACTGTTCAGTTCTGGAGCATTTAGATCTTCCACGAAACCAGATCCTTGTACAAAGAGTTGCAGAGAGTTTGAGTTTCCATTCATATCAAGCAATGCTTCTTCAAACAAAGTCAAAAACGTGTTATTTCTTGTAGTCGCCAAACCATCAATGGATTTTAGAGCATTATGATCTTCCAGTGACAATATGATCACTACAATATGATTATACACTGTAGTTGTGCTGCCACCACTCAGAGTGTAGCTAAGTAATCCAGCAGCATTAGATAATTGGAATCTTCTTGAATCCAGAGTGGTTGCATTCACTGTTTCATCAAATGTGAGTGTAAGTGCACCAGTCATCATGTTTAGCTCGTAGTCTATAAGAACAGGTGGTGTGGTATCAAACACATAGCTTGAAGCAGACTGAGCATCGTCTACTTGAACCTCAACAACGTTGTTGTTAGCAATATCTCTAGTGTCGGAACGTAAAGAGAGGTACGTCGAGTTCTGATCAACAGCTAGGTTAGGTATCTGCTTTATTTGATTCAATTCTCTGTTGCTGATCTGAACAGTCGTAACAATAGCATTTTGAGATGTTACAAGAGTGCTATCGCTAGTTAGAGCAACAAATTGACTGGAGTTAGAAGAACTTTGAATTGTAATACCGGACGTTAGCAGTGTGTCAAATCTAACAATTTCTGAAAAGGTTAGAGCCAGTATACCATTATTCATGTCCAAGCTGTAGCTCATAAGTTGTGGAGGGATGAGGTCAATATCATACTCTGATACTCCAATAGGTTGTTGTGCCGCTAGTACCAAGCCGGCAATGTCTCTCACTGGTATAGCTACTCCGAGGGCACCGAGAGACAGGAAGGAAGTTTCATTAAACTGAGCAAGTGGAACTCTGCTTCTAATGTTTTCCAAATCAACACTAAGGACAGAGACAGTGATATTTGGAGAATCCTCCACACTTTTAACTCCGCCCGTCAAAGTATAGTCAGCTGTAGCATTGGTTTCATTGCTCAGATGCAAAATGACTGAAGAAACAAGTAGAGAATTGACATCTACAGACTCTGAGAAGCGTAAGATAATTTCCAAAGGTTCAGTGCCATTTATCATAAGCAGGTCAAAAGAAACTAGCATTGGTGGAGTGTTATCGACAAAGAACTGTCGTTGATCAAGAGGTAGCAAGTTAACACCGACCAGCTCATTGCCAGCCATGTCGAGTACAGTTCCATTAGCAACAGTAAGATAAGTAGTAGCTGCTGAGAAAGCTAGTTGTCGCATACTCTTAATGCTATTTACATCATCGAAAGTTAATCGAATATTGAGAGTAGGGTCATCCCTAAATGGTACGATATCACCACCTGTCAGAGTATATTCAACTACTCCGATTCCTGAATCTGATGAAACAAGAGTAATAGCTGAGAAATTAAGAGTGAGGGAGTCAACTGTCTCAGTAAAAACAAGTTGGAGTATGTCAGAATTCAAGTCGAGGGTGTAGTCCGTAATCATTGGCATAACAACATCATCAATATAGCTCCTTACTCGTTTTGCTGACATTGGATCGATAGCAACAACAGAATTTCCAGCAGTGTCTTCAAGTGCTGTGTAGTTGAAGCTTATCCAAGTTGTTCGACGTGAAATAGCAAGAGCCCTATTTCTGGTAATCTCTGTAATTGCAACAGAGGAACTAGCTCTGATATCGATCTCAACAACGGGACCAGGGGAAGATAAAATGGCACTTCCGTTTAGTGAAACTCTAAAGGTTGTGTTTACAACAGCTTGCAAGTACAGCTCGTCGACTAGAACTGTGTTCGTATTGACTGTTTCATCAAAGGTGAGTATTAGCCGATCAGCATTCAAATCAAGAGTGAAGTCAACTAATGAAGGACTAGCAGAGTCTGGAATGTACTGAGAAACAGGTATAAGCACGGACGAGTCCAGCAGAGCATTGGATGATGTATCTTGTACAAGATTAGCACGTGGACGGATAGCTGTGTTTCCACCAGTAGTAGCCAAATTAAAGTCTGCTTTGATGTTATTTAAGTCGGTTTCTGTGAGCAGTACTTGAATAATTGGAGCAGCAATTACACTGGTAGTTCCATTTGTCAAACTATACTGGGTTCCCATGTCGCCAATCAGCAATATTTTGGTTACATCAAAAGTGGTTTCATCGACTACTTCGTCAAACGTCAGAGTAAGCATTCCGGTGTTGAGGTCAAAGCTCAAATCTTGAATGGTAGGTGAAAGGAAATCCCCAAAATGTATAGAAACAGGTAATGGTCGGTCAACAGTAATTGGCACCAGCAAACGTCCGAATCCATCGGTGACAGTGTTCTCAGTAGCAATGAGGAACAGGTTCTCTGGACCTGTTGCAAACATTTGGTTGTTCTTAATGATATTCAGATCAACATCTGTCAATCGTACAACAATCTCTTGCAACGCTCGTGAAGGAAGCAATGTTCCATTTGTCAGTGTGTACTGAGTAGCATTTTCGGTGACGTTGGTGCTCAGCAATGTGATCTGAGTAATATCGAAAGAGCCTCTTATAACGTACTCTGAGAATTCTACTGTTAGCGTTTCAGAGGATATATTCAGTTGGAAAGAACGCAAGAATGGTCTGGTGGTATCGGCAGTAAAATTAACTGCTTGCAATCTCGACACAGGATTCATGGGTACGCCAGACAAGTCCGCAATAAAGTCCCTCGAAACTATTAAAAATGTCGTGTTCTGAGATTGAGCAAGATTGTCACGTGACATCAGTATACTCACATCAGATCCATCAAGCCTGAGGTCTATGATGTGGCTATTAGCAGTTAGAGCAAAGCCACCATTTAAGCTAAACGAATCAAGAGGATTTCCTGTGTCTACACTGCTACTAGTAATGGTAATCTCGGAAGGATTGATGACCGACACATCCACTCGTTCATCAAAAGTCAAACTCAGAATACCACTGTTAATATCTAACGTGAACTCCTCCAAATTAGGAGCAGTAATGTCAGCTGGAAAATTGACAACTTGAAGAGGAACAGAACTCTCGACAGGGTTTCCAGCAACATCGAAAAATGCCTCCTCGTTCAGTTGAATGAACGTAGAATCAACCGTTTTGAACAGATCGGGACTGTAGCGCACAGCTCTGGTGTCCATTTCAGACAAGAAGATCATTAGTACTGTGTTTCGATTTGCTCCCGTGACATTTCTAACATCCGTCAAGTTAAGTGCTACTCCTCCTGTTTCAGCAGAGAGGAATGTTATAAGACTGGGATTAATGTTTGTAGTACTCATGGGTTCAGAGAAGGAGAAAATGAAAAGGTCCTCGTTGATATCAAATTCCACAAAAGATACAATTTGTGGCGGAATCATGTCAGTAAGCAGTGTTCTCACTTGCAGAGCATTTATGCCAGAAATATGAGGGAAAACTTCTTGACCTCCGAGGTCTAGAATCAGAGCCGATGAGTGTGTTAGCCAAGTGTCCCCTCTGGTTCGTGCAAGAGTAGAGTCTTGGATTGACTGGATATCGTTGATTGCAATCACAAGCTCAATCACTCTGCCATCACCTGACAATCGATTGCCAGTTGTTATGGGAATCTGAACTCCGGTTGAGTCTGCTGCAGACTGGAGAACGAGGTCGGTAATTACTAGCGATCCAGCATCTACTGGCTCATCAAACTCTAGAGTCAACAAACGAATGTTGAGATCGAAATCAAAGTTAGTCAGGTTAGGTGATGTGAGATCTGGCTCGAAAATTTCAACGAGAGCGTTGATCGCATCAAGAAAACGTGTCACAGACACAACTGCTTCGGCATCAATTCCGCTCACATCTTGTATAAACATCGAAGAAAACCGTGGGTAACAGGTTACTTGGCTTGTGCATAGTCCTGTTTGCAGTTTAATGGCATCTAAGTCTGTTTCACTGATGATTATGTGTACATTTCGACTATCATTGCTGTCGCTTGTACTATTTACAAATGTGACACTTTGAAGTTGCTGTGTGTCTGCGAATGTATTGTGTAGCATAAAGTTTGTGATATTCAAAGAAGAAATAGATACCGGCTCATCAAACTCAAGAAATATATCTCCAGAATCCATGTCGATCAGAGATGTTCTGAGCAGTTGCGGAGGTGTTGTATCCGGTATAAAGTTCCCGATAAAGACAGGATTGTTGGTGGCTCTTGCTGCATTTTGAATTCCATACACGTCTTCAACGACTGCAGCTGTAATGGTCAAGTAACAGTCGGCAGATGATGCGCAGAGAGGTTGCAGTTTGATAGCTTCCAAGTCTTGCACTGAAAGGGTAACAGTGACAATATCAATCTCGTTGCCTTCAAATGTGCTATCGTTAAAGCCTGAAAATATTGTGGGTGCCGCATTTAAATTCTGTAACTGGATGCTATCCACAGAAAATGATGGTGTTCTCACAAATTCTGAGAATCTTAACGACAAAATCCCCGTATTTAGATCTAGATCGAAAAACTGTAGACGAGGGGGGGAGGAGTCAATTACCAGACCATCGGCGGAAACAGCTGCATCAGATTCAATTGGAACAAGTAGAGCACCAGATGTATCAGCAATAACAGTTTCAAGTAGGACAATGTATGTATCTAGCAAGATGTTGGCAATCGTTGGCTCAAGCTTGATCTGATTCAAGTCTCGATCTAGCAATTGTAGCTCGACTGTGGATGATCCCACAATGGATGGAATTCCTCCAGTGAGTTGATAGACAAAGGTTGAAGGAGCTCTGACATCTTCACTCTGCAGTGTGACATTGGTAGGTGAAAAGGTAGATACATCAATTCGTTCAGAGAAGTCCAGTGTCAGGATGCCATTGTTCAGATCGAGTGAGAATTGCAACAGTGAAGGTGGAAGAGTATCATCTTGTATCTCTGCTACCTGAACACGATTGACTGGGAGCAATGTGACGGAAGCAAAATCCGATATGAAGGTACTTGGAAGAGAAATGAATGTATCGTTCACAGCAGTTGTTGCTGGAAAACCAATTAGCATGGCATCATCCAAAGGTCCGAGTGCAATGGAAACTTCAGTTTGATCAAAGCTAACTGATACGATACTACTGTTGAACAATGTGTGAGAACTACCTCCTATTTGCATGTCATGAACAACAACTGTGTTTACATCAACTGTGCTCGTGTCAACCGGCTCAGAAAACGTCAGTATCAACCTTCTTAGGCCGAGGTTCAGAGAAAATTGTACTAGTTCTGGAGGGCTATTGTCTGGGTCAACTTGCATCGCTGCTCGAGCCGGTTCAGCCACATAAGGATTACCGGCAAGATCAAATAGAGCATTGTTCTCAACAACTAGGAATGTGTTAGCTATCGTTGTGGCAATAGAGGGTGCAGTTTGAAGATTCAAAAAGTCCAACGAGCTCAATTGAACGGTGACAACGGAGTTGTTTGTCTGATTCATTTGCAAGCTAGACGTAGATAATCTCACACCCACAGCTCCTGCACTATCACTACTAAGCAATTCAAAACGTGACAGATCAATTGTGTCAACATTCACATACTCAGAAAATGTGAGAGTGGCGGAAATATCGGCCAAATTCAATGAAAAGCTTTGCAATGTTGGAGACGTTGTATCAGGGGTTACTACAGTGGCACGTACTGCCTGATTTTGAGGAACGGTAGTTAGAAAGTTTCCTCCGTTCCCGCTAACATCTGTGACGGTGCTTTCATCGAGAGAAATGAAAGTCGTAGCTACAGAAGTGGCTAGTCCATCTATCACCTGTAGTGCAGCAAGGTCTGCAAGTGCTACAGTTATGTCGAGTACTGTACTATCAGAGGGTGGAGGTAGACCATTAGTTAGTGTGTATCTCAAGTCAGTACCAGATTGAGTGTTCTGTATAGATATAGCAGAGAAATTAACAGTGCTTGCTCTCACTACCTCGTTGAATGTCAGCGACAGTGTGTTGGAATTGAGATCAAGGAAGAAAGTCTCAAACATTGGCTGGGTCATGTCGTTGATATACTCATTAGCTCGTCTGCCAATACCAGTACCAACCTGCTCAATCGAATTAGAATTATAATCAACTGCAGCAGTAGATTCAAAGGACAAATGAGTTGTACTTCTACCATTCGCCAACTGAGGGATCTCATTGATTCCATTCAAGTCTTCTGTAGAAAGCGTGATTTCTAGAGAGTCCATATCAGTAAGCACACCAGCAGAATTTGTTAACGGATAGCGAAGATGAGGTACTGATGTTGAGTTCATAAACGGCTGGAGTACAAAGGACAGTACATTAAACATCTGGATTCCTTCTGTAAAGTGTACTGTAATGATTCCAGTGTCCATGTTGATATTATAGCTTTCAATTTCAGGCGGGGACATATCCGGGAAAAATGCATTCGCTGAAACTGTTTCGGTGTTTTCAAAATCATTGCTTGCCAAGTCAGAGATGAAATTGGCTTGTAGATTTATAAACGTATTTGGCAAATCAAATGCAATATCAGTCGAGGCTTTCAAAAAGTTAGCATCTTCTCGATTCAATTCTACAAAGAGTGTTGTGGCATCTGAGCTAGTGAATCTGCTATTGAAACCAGTCAATGGATAGGAAGGTCCGGTTCCTGCCATATCAGAATAGATGGAAACTAGAGTGATATCGAGTGAACTGGCATTGATAGCTTCGTTGAAAAAAAGAGTCAGTAATGAAGAATTATCAAGACTGAGCTCGACCCTGATTAACTCAGGAGCTGCTTGATCTGCTATAAACACGGCGGCTTGTTGAGCTTTACCATTAGTTATGGCCAAAACATCTACTCCAGCGATGTCATCAATTGCAAAAGCTTGCATTGTGAGGTAGGTTGAGTTGATACTCTTTGCTAAGCCATCGGTTAATTTGATGTTGAGAAGGTCCAGGGCTGAAATGATCACAGTGATTGTGTAACCGTTTTCACTAGGTGACATAGTGGACGATTGCAGATTATAATTTGCATCAGCTGAAGCAAAAAGACCATCTTGAATGACAATTGCAGTTGCATCAAATGTATCAACATTCACTACATCGTTGAACGACAAAACTATCACACCAGTCTCGATGTTGAAAATGAACGACAGAAGCTCAGGTCTAGTGGTGTCGGGAATAATTGCGGAAGCCTGCAATCGACTACCATTTTGAATCATGTTTTGAGCTCTATCTAACACGCTGCCTTCAACAATTTCCAAGAATGTGTTGTCAATGGTAGAACCAATCGAAGCATTCAGTTTGAGTGCACCAATGTCCAAACGGTTCAGAGATATAGTAACTACAGTCGAAAATTGATTAGCAAGGTCCACAACATTACCATCAGTCAACGATATATTGAAATCGTCAGAATTCATACTCGAGTTGGTCGAAAAGAATTGAATGCCAGTGAAATCAATGATGCTCTTATTAACTGGTTCATCAAATGTAAGGGCCAATAGATCTGTGTTGACATCGAGCGTGAAACCCAGGAGCACTGTACTTGTGACATCACTTGCATAGGAGACTACGGGTAGTGCAAGCTCAGGTAGACGAGGAACTACAGAATTTGGTCGAGTGCCCAGATCAAGAACGGCAGAGGACTGAATGGAGAGGAACGTAGTAGCTGCAGTTGTCGCTAACGTTGGAAAAGATTTTATTTCAACTAGGTCTTGATTTGACAGTGTTAGAATGAGAGTACTCGATGAGTCTCGAGAGTCTACTTCAACGGCGGAAAGACTGTAAGACTCTACTGATGAGAGGCTACCTTGCTCAGACTGGAGAGTGATGTACTGAGAGTTCACAGACGATGGGTCAACAGGCTCACCGAAGTACAAAGTAAGATTTCCAGAATTAAGATCAAAATCGAAGGACATGAGCATAGGATTTATGGCATCTTCTTCAAGGAAGTGTACTATCAGCTCAGGTGCATTCTCTACAACTGCCACTGATGGGTTTCCAGAAACATCATTCACAGTGCCAGAATCAGCAGTAAGGTAGCAGTTACTTCGAACAGTGCAGAGGCCAGGAAGAATCTTGATAGCTGATCTATCACTGCTTGACAGTTGAATGGATACAAATGAGCCTGAATGTGATGAAGCCACGAGCGAGCCACTCAGCTGCACACTTTCGAAGTTTCCCTCGTAGAAAGACCTCAAACGCAGTGTTGAAGTATTCAACGTAGTGATGTCAATGCTTTCGGAAAATGTTATATTCAAAATGCCATTGCCAATATCTAAGCCAGTGAATTGCAAAAGGCTAGGTGAGGAGTTGTCTTCCACGAAAGATGTCACTGGAACATTTACAGCAGCAATAGAAGTAAGACCAACAGTGTCTGCAACAATGTCACTTTCTAGGTCAACGAAGCAGTCTGCACCATCAATACACAGCACAAGCTCACCCAGAGTGTTGAAATTTTCATTCGAGAGTGCTATTTCAACAATATTTGTGACACCAGTGATTGGGACACTTGAAAGTGGAGTGATTGAATTTCCGATGGTATCGTGAATAGTCAGTCTAGACAAGTTGAACGTACTCGTGTCTACCGTCTCAGAGAAGGCAAGACTAATAATTCTACGATCGAGGTTCAGACCAAAAGTATTGAGCTGTGGAACAACTGTGTCAATTTGGAACGAAAATACAGGCAAAGCTTGTGAAGGAGACACTCTTGCCACCATATTGCCACTGGTGTCTAGTATTGCTTCAGGATCAACAGCTAGAAAGGTGTTATTGTTGTCAGTAGCCAGATCTGCAATGGCCTGAATTGAATTCCTGTCCAATTCATCAAGTTCAAAAGTAATAACGGTCGAGAAATTAGATGATGTCACAGCAACTGCTTGTCGCAGCCGGTAGTTTAGACTTGGAAAAGCAGCTTGCTCGTTCTGAATCCGAATGTGCCTGACATCAAGTGAGCTAGCATCTACAGGCTCGTTAAACACAATATCGATTATCATTGTCTGAAAGTTGATATTGAATTGAGAGATAACTGGAGAGCTAGTATCAGGAACAATACTTTCTGCTTCGAGCAAAGTTACGGACAATCCGTCGTTTCCAGCAATGTCTTCAACCACACTGACAGGAATTGAGATGAATGTTGTGTTGACAGACCTCCCAAGACTAGAACTGTCCTTGATAGTGTTCAGGTCAAATGATGTAAGAGGGATTGTAATGATATCAGAGTCAGTGATAAATACAGTAGTTGAAGTGAGCTGGTGTGTCAAACCACCCGGTTGTCCATCAGACAATTCCACTAGAAGTGGTAGGAATGTATTCGATCGAACATCTTCACTAAACGTTAAAATAAGGTGGCCAAGATTTTTGTCTAGAGAGAATTGACGAAGTTCTGGTGGAATAAAATCTGCTTCTATAAAGTCTGCTTGGAATTCATCGGCGATAAGCACAGCAGTTGACAACTGTGATGCCATATCACGGACAGTGCCCGAGGAAAAATGAATGTATGTTGTGTTTGGATACTGTCCAAGAGGCGGTAATAATCGTATTCCTTCCAAGTCAGCCGTACTCAATGTTATCCTCAACTCGTTTGAGTTTATAAGGGAAACGCTGTTCGAAGTTAGAGTGAAAAACGGAGCACTGTTATCTGCAGTGTGTCTCAGATTGATATTGCCCACATTCAACGATGAAGCATTCACAGTCTCACTGAACTCCAGGAGCAAAATAACTGGCGGAGTAGATGATGGCATTTCGAGTCCGAATCTGACCAGTGTAGGTGCAGTGATATCGCTTGTTACTCTCATGGCTTGAATTGCTTGGCGTGGTACAATAGCAGATATATTATTGCCGCTGGTATCAGACACAGCATTTTCAATGATACTAAGATACGTGGACTCTACGTCAGTGCCAAGACTGAGGTCTTGTTTCAACTGATTGGTGTCTTCAAGAAGAAATGTAACACTTAGTACTGCTGATATTGAAGGTGTTATGCTCATTGAACCGGTAAGGGTATAGTTGGAAATAGGAGTGTCAGAAGGTGAGGATTGTAGAGTAATCCCTTCAACAAGCAGTGTTTCAGCAACAACCGTTTCAGTGAATGTGATTATAAGTGTATCTGCATTCAGATCCAAAGTAAAGTTGAGAATTGCGGGCTGAATTGAGTCTCTGAAGGAAAGACGAGCTTGTTGTCCTACAGTATTGGGTATTGCTATAATTGCATTTCCTTGAGTATCTCTGACAGCTTCTGCTGTTAGAGAAATGTAAGAGTTTATCTCATTTGTGAAAAAGTTGGTCTCCGACTTGATTAAGTTTATATCCTCATAGTTTAGAGTTAGAGAAACAACTGGGTTGTTTGCTGACGAAACGATTCCTCCAGTGAGTTGCCTTGTGAAAGCTGCACTACCAATGTTAGGGGTGTTGAGAAGTAGCAAAGCAGTTGGATCAAAAGTAGACACATCCACAGATTCCGAAAATGTAAAGGTGATAATTCCAGGTCCTAAGTCAACGGTGTAACTTTGCAGCAGTGGAGGTGTAGTGTCATTGATAAACACAGCTGCTTGTTGAGCCATCCCATTAGGAATGCCTTGGGTTGGGATACCATTCTGATCAAACACTGCACCAGGGAAGAACCTCAGATGTGTTGTATCGATGGACGTTGCAATCAAGGTGTTTGCTTGAATATTATTGAGATCTTGTTCACCAAATGTAATCGTCACAACATTACTGACTTCTGTTGAGCTGGAGCTGTTGATGAGTTGGTAGTACTCCCCTACAATTGAAGATGGGGATCTTTGTACAATAAACATCGACGAGTCAAAGGAAGCCGTATTCACCGTTTCACTAAAAGTGAGTTCAATAGTACCAAAATTGACGTCAAAGACAAACGATTCAAGAGTAGGTGGACGAGTATCATTGAAAGTCACAGATGCTCGAAGAGGACTGCTTTCGAGAATGGGCTGAAGACGGTTTCCGATCATGTCAGAAATTGCAAAATCTTCAGCAGACAAAAAAGTGTTATTTTCGTTCGTACCAAAGTTTGAAAATTGCTTGATGTAGTTAATGTCATCGCGAGCTAGTTCAAAATCGAAAATTGTAGCTGGAAGTGTAGTAGAAGGTGTTCCACCAGTAAATCTGATTTCTTCAAATGGTCGAGTTGTACCACTTTGCAATACAAATCCACTCGGATTGATACCACTTGTATTGACAACTTCTGTAAACTCAAATGTGAGGAAACCATAGCTAACATTGAAAGTGAAAGCTCCTATTGCTGGCGAAACGATATCCATCATCACAAAGTTAGCGTTGAGAGCATTTGACTCGATAACAGGCAAGATAGTGGTACCTGCAACATCAGTGAAAGCGTTTGAACCCAGCACAATGAACGTATTAAGGTTGACTGTTGCAAGGCTGTCAATTGCCTTAATAGCATTCAGGTCATCATCAATCAGTCGAATCATAATGGAGAAGTCATTGCCGTTAAGTGGTGTAGTACCAGATAGTCTTAAAAATGATGTTTGCGATGTTCGTTCACGTTCACTCTGCAATTCAATGAACATAGGTTGTACAGAATTCACATCTATGACATCATTGAATGTTAGCGTCAATATTCCTGTGTTGACGTCAAGCTCAAAACTCCTCAGGCTGGGGCTAGTCGTGTCAGGCCTATAGTTGTTACGATCCACTTGAATAGCATTCGTTATTGGTACTTCAGCATTGGGGTTGCCGGCTACATCCTGGAAACTTCCGATATCAACTGCAATAAAAGAGTTTGCAAAATTTGTAGCTAACCCAGGTACGATCTTGATTCCACGCACATCTTCAGAAATCAGGTCAAATTGAATCACACTTCTAACGTCATCCACAAATTGAACATTGGTCCCTCCCGAGAGAGTGTAAGCAACACTGCTGTTAAAAGAAGAGCGAATGCTTATACCGCTGAAATCAAACACGGTTTCATTCATTGGTTCATCAAATTCAATACGAAGGTTCTCGGCATTCATGTCCAGCAACACAAACTCTATCAGAGTAGGGGGGATGTCATCACGAATGTACGTTGTAACTGAAATAGCACTGACACCGTTTACAGCAGCAAAGACATTGTTTGGACTTCGAGCAGTATCTCGGATCATTTGGTCTGTGAAAACAATGAATGTGTTTTCGGGGCCTGTTGCTAAATCAATATGTGCCTTGATCTGCTCAACATCCACATTTTGCAGAGGGAATGTCAGAGTTGAATCTCGATCCCCAACTGCATTAGCAGTGGTCCGGAGTAGTGGGTATGAAGTACTGGCATTGAAAGCATTCTGAAGTGAAATTGTGACAGTTTGTAGAGAGCCAGTGTCAACAGTCTCGTCAAAATTTAAAGTGATAGTGCCATCCCTCAGATTGATATCAAACTGCGTAACACTTGGAGACGTTTGATCTTGAACATGAGTGTCCGGTTGATGAAGACGATTGAACGCAACATCTTCGATTGGCACAACCGGATTGCCCGCCATATCTTCAACTAACATGCTGCCAAATCTGATATAACAAACTGAATCAAACGTACACAATATGCCTTCTGCTTTGATGGCATTCAAATCAGTTGTGGTGAGATTTATAGTCAAAACGTCAGTGTTTATCTGAGGTACACTTCCCGAAGTAAGTTGGTACAACGAAACTGGATCTTCATCTTGAGACTGGAATCTTATCTCTGAAGGTTCTAATGTAGAGATTCTGACTGTTTCTGAGAAGCTAAGTATTATCTGACCTTGATCTCTGTCAAACACTGAAAAGCTCTCCAGTACAGGTGAGGTCGTATCAATCGTGAAGTTGTTAACTGGCTGAGCTTCATCTTGTGCCATAGCAACGATACTATTTCCAGAAGTGTCGTTGAGTACAGTATTCGGAAAAGACAGAAAGCAATCTGTCATCGAAGTACAGACTGGCAAGCTTTTGATAAGATTTAGATCAGCTCTGCTCAAACTGAGAGACAGTCGAGCAGTATCTGCATTTGGGACTACAGTAGATATCAAACTCGCGTCAGTGCTACCAAAAAATGCAATACTTTGAAGAACAAATTCTGAGAGCTGAATGGTGCTTATATCAATAGTTTCTGAAAACTCAAACACAAGAACACCGCTGTTAAGATCAAAATCAAAAAGCGTAAGCTCTGGAGGAGTGACATCTCCCATAAAAGATTGTACAAGTCTGGCATCGTTGTTAGATATTTCGACCACAGGCAAGACTGCAGTATCCGTTATAACAATAGGCTGTATTGAGATGTAGGTGCTGTTCCTATCTATAGCAAGGCTTCTCCTGGCTTTGAGTTCATTTTGGTCACCGTTGGACAGTGTGACAAAAACTATGTTGGGTTCGGGGCGAAGCAGACTTTCATGAACAGTAAGTGTATATGACTCTCTCAGTGGATCTAGAGACTGAGTACTGTGGAAAGTAATACCAGACACGGTAGTAGAGCCAGCATCAACAGCTTCTGAGAAGGTTAGCGAGAGAAGTCCCGTGTTCAAATCTAAAGAGTAATCTCGGAGAAAAGGTGGATCAACGTCACCTCTGAAATTGGTGACAGGGAATGGATTTGGAACTCGTATGGCAATGATTGGATTACTGGCCAAGTCTGTTAGTGCAGAGCCATCAAGCAGCAAGAATGTGTTGTTCGGATTAGTAGCAATGTCTAAGTTGTCGGACAAGATATTGAAATCTTGATCTCCGATATCAATGATCACTACACTTCCATTCTGTGTTGAGAATGTACTAGATGTTGTGAGACGGAAGAAAGAAGATGCTGGGGGGCTCTCGCTGCCACTGATGAGAGTAACGGAAGTTGCAGAGAACTCTCTCACATCTACAATCTCATCAAAAATCAGCTCAATTGTTCTCGCAGCAATGTCTACATTAAACATGCTCAATGCTGGTGGTCTTGCATCGGGTACCAAGCGTGTGACCACCAGTGCATCTGTAAATGCTGTAATGTTGTTTCCAGCAATGTCAGTGAATGCTCCTTCGTCGAAGAAGATGAAAGTGGACCTTCTAGATTTTGCAACGATTGCACTAGATTTCAATGTGTTTAGGTCTAGTTCTGAAAGAATCACTGAAATGCGTATGCCGTTATTTTCAGGTTGAGTACTAGTACTGAGAGTAATGACAGCCATAGTTTCATTGGTTGGAGAGAAATTCACAGCAGAAGGAATAAAACTCGACGAAGAAACAACTTCCGTGAAAGTAAGATTCAAAAAACCAGTATCCAAATCCAAGTCATAGCTAAGAAGGCGAGGAGGCGTGCTGTCACTAATATAGTTTCTCACCTGAAAAGCGGCAGTTGAAGGTACCTCCATGACTAGATTCCCACTAGTGTCTGTAATTGCTAGGGGGGAGATAGATAGAAAAGTGTTGTTCATTGAAGCAGCCACATTAGGCAATAACTGCAATGAGAGAACATCCATTTCGTCCAATCCAATAATGAAATTGTCATTATACTCTACTGTAGTAGTCCCATCAGTAAGCATTGAGAACATGCCCCCAGTTGCCAGCCCTTGCAGTACAATCTCAATGTAGTCAATTGAAGTGACATCGACTGTTTCACTAAACTGCAGAGTAAGCTCTGCTCGATTCATGTCTAGGTCAAAGTACAGAAGTGACGGAGAGGTGGTATCTCGAAAGAAAGTACTGACAAGCTGAGCTGTTTCTCCAGATATCAATTCCAATGAATTACCACCAATGTCCATAAAAGCAGCCCCTGTGATGGCCAAGTAGGTTGTTGAAAGTGAACTGGCTACCAATGGAAGGGCTTTAATGTTGTTTAGATCATTGTTGGTAATTTCAATCGTTAAAACTCTAGTGTCGACATCAATTGGAACTGTACCACCATTCAGAGTGTAAAAAGATGTATTCGAGGCACCTGTGACATTCATTACTCCTTGTAGAACTAAAAGGCTTGCATCAAAGTTAGTCGTTGTGATTAGCTCATTAAGTACGAGTACAAGTTGTCCAGTGTTCAGGTTCAGAGTAAACTCCAGAACAATTGGGTTTGAAGTGTCCCTGATAAAAGTATCAACTTGCACAGTGTCATTTCTCGGAGCACCATTACCAGACAAATCCATCACCCAGTTATCGCTTGCAGTCAGGTAGGTGTCAAAGTTACCCGTAGCAATAGAACGATTGGACAGTAGTTCATCAAGCATGTCACTAGTTAGACGGAGAGAAATAGTGCTACCATCACTTAGCCTGCTAGGTACACCACCATCAATAGATATTGTTACCGCTGGAGACAATGAATCATCACTGGTGAGAGTCAAGAATGTCGGTTGAAAGGAAGATGCTGAAACAAGATCGGAAAACAAGAAATTTAAAGTACCTTCGTCGAGATCTAATGCGTAGCTAATCAATACAGGGGCCTCAAGGTCGGGCACAACTTCATATGCTTGCAAGGCCTTTTCATCAGTAATTGCCAAAACATCAACACCAAACACATCGTCAATTCCAAAGGCCTGAATTGTAACATACGTATTGGCTGTCGTGGTAGCTAAGTTAGAAATGTCTCGAACTTGGATAAGATCTTGACGAGACAGCTCTACCACAACTTGATAGCCATTGATACTGCTTGTTTGACTGGAGTTTGTCAAGAATACAACTTCTCCGGGAATAGCAGTTTCAGAGGACTGAATTGTCATTGCACTAGCATCAAAAGTCATTGAATCAACTACGTCAGAGAATGTCAAATACAGTAGTCCAGGTTGTATGTCAAATGACACATTCAATAGTAGTGGTCTTGACATGTCAGGGAGAAACACTGTGGCTGGAATTGGCCCAACACGATCATTTGCAATACCTGCAGTGTCAAACACAGTACCAGCCGCAACAGTGATGAAAGTGTTCGTTTCATTCGTGGCAAAATCTTCTGCGAGTTTGATTGTCCTCAAGTCGTCCATATTCAATGCAATTTGTGGTAGAGCGGATGCTTCCACCATCACAGATCGAACAACAGTACCTCGTGACAGTGGCAGGACAATGTTAGGACTAGACAATGCCGATTGTAGAATGAGACCACTAATGTTCAACGTGTCAAGCATAACAGGCTCATCGAAAGACAAAAACAATGCATCACCATCAACATCAATCGTAAAACCAGACAAAATCGGCGGAGTTATATCACCAAAAAACATCGAAACGCGCAAAGCCGCAGTAGTGGGTATCTCATCAACAGGATTGTTATTAGTATCTAGTACTGAGCCAGGAGCAATGGATAAATACGTATCGTTCTCATTAGTAACAAACGATCGTAGTTTCAGAGTGTTTATATCGACTGGTAAAAGGCTCACATTGACAAACCTATCACCATTCTCAGCTGGCGTTGCACCTCCAGAAATTTGGTAGAAGTCTTCTGGCATAGCGACACTGGAAGCACGCTGCACGGTAATACCATTAAATTGTATTTCGGCTCCTCTCACAGGCTCAGAAAATGTTAGCGAGATAATTCCACTATCAAGATTGAAATCAAAACTATCGAGGGTTGGATTGATATTGTCCAATACGATATTGGTAACAATTAACCCAGAAGCAAGTACATTGTCATTACCAACCAAATCCGTAACAAAACCAGATTCCAAACGAACATAACAACTACCTCGTCCAATGCACAATTCGGGATCTTCCTGGATGTTGAAAAGGTCCATCAAAGAGAATTCCACTGTAATCAGAGTCCCAGTTGAGTCAACACTAGAAACTAGCCCAGACATCAACGGATAGCTTGTTTCATCGGATGACAGCTGAAATAAACTTTGCAGCGTGATTTGAGGCACAGATGTAGAATTGATGTCTACTGGTTCATCAAACTGAAGTTGTATTGTTCTAGTTGTGAAGTCAAAGGCACTGAACTGCAATAATACTGGACCTGTTTGATCAGGTTCAACTGTGATCACAAGTGGATTATCTGAACTCCTTGGGAGAGCTGGTATTCCTAGTGTGTCCATCGCCACTAGTGCTGTATACGACAAAGAACAATCATCTGTTGACAGTCCAGAGCAAAGTGGAAGAGATTTGATGGCGTTCAAATTGCTTGAATTTAGTTCTATGAAAACACTGGTTGGATCAACATCAGAGGGAAGTATAGTGATAACCGAAGCCAGTGTATACGCAGAGTCGTTCGATTGCAATGTCAGTTGATCAATTTGAATAGTATCAACAGCTGGAGTCTCGTCAAAGTTCAATGCCAGTACACCTGTATTCAAATTTAAAGAAGCAGTCAGGATTTCAGGAGCCTCGTTGTCTGACTGGAACATTCCAACTCCTAGAGCATAGCGTGGCCTAATTTCCTGTACAAAATTATCAGCCATATCCAGGACAAGCTCTGATGTGATAGATAAGTAGGTTGAAGCAGAAGTGCTGAGGAGACTTCCAAGAGCCTTGATGGCATTTTTGTCACTAGATTCAACAGTTACAGTAATCACTCTGCTATTCGTAAGGTTGTATGTACCACTTGTCAGGGTGTACGAGTTTGGTGGATAGGGAACCCTAGAATCTTGGAAAGTTATTTGCCTTGGATCAACGCTAGATGCATTCACAACTTCATCGAAGGTCAGAGTTAACAGTCTTGTGTTCACGTCCAGATCAAAGGCTAACAGTACAGGGCTTGTAGTATCAGGAATGTAATTTGTAACCTGCAGAGCATTAGCACTGAGCACTTCTTCAGCACAATTGTTGGCAATATCGCAAATAAGTTCTGCAGCAAAACTGATAAACGTTGTAGAATTAGCAGTAGCCACCTGGATGTTCAGCTTGATATTATCGATGTTCAGTGTGTCCAATTCTATGAAAATAACAAAATCATTGACAGTTACAATTCGACTAGGCTGTAGCAGAATGGAGTCAGTGGAAGACGGTGCTTCTAGGAGCGTAAGTGAAGATGTGTCCAATGTGCTTCGTCTCACTGCCTCGTTGAATGTGAGAATAATTGCTCCTCTGTTTAGATCAAAAGTGTATTCACTTACTACAGGTTGAAAGAGATCAGCATTGTAAACTGTAGCTTCAAAACTGCCGATGGCCAATAGTCCAAGTCCAGAGGTGTCTAATACAGCTCCACCGGCAATATTAAGTACTGTAGTATTCAGAGATCTGGCAATGTCAGGCTCGCTACGGATTCTGTTCAAGTCATCATTGCTGACGTTAGCTGTGACAACAGTCAAAGACTCTTGCTGAATAGTGCCACCTGTCAGAATTAAAGACCCTCCAGGCTGACTAAAACTGATACTTGTAACTTGTAGAGAATTCCCAATAACTGTTTCACTAAAAGTCAAAATCAATTGTAGCGGCTCTTCAATCAATCTAAACTCAAAATCGACAAGTTCAGGAGATGTTCTATCTGGGACAAAGAACTCAGCAGGTTCAGCATTCTCGGGCGGTGTAGCCTCTAACAAATTGCCTCCAACATCAATGGTGGAGTTGGCTAGTATTGAAAGGAATGTGTTAGCGGCAGTTGTGGCTATCAGTGGATCATCTTTGAGGAGATTCAAATCGTCGTCAGACAGTTGAATCTGAACAGACGGGTTAAGACCAGTTGCTAATACAGTGCCACCACTCAGTGTAAAGTTGACCGCAGCAGCTGACACATCACTGTGAAGTGTTATTGATGTTGGATCAAGCACTCTGAATGTTTGAACGGCTTCTGAGAAAGACAGTGTCAATATACCAGTATTCATATCCAGACCAAAAGATGATACTTCTGGACTAATAGCATCGCCAACAAATGTCGATACCTGTAGAGCATCATTCATAGAAATACTTGTCAAAGGCTGGCTAGCAGTATCCAACAGAGCTCCAGCAGTCACAGCAAGATACGTATTACCACGAGCTGTGGCAAAGCCTGGAGTCTGTTTGATTGTGTCCAAATCCTGACCCCGAATGTACAAACTGACAATAGGACCAATACTTGAATTGGTAGAGAGGCCAGTCAAGTCAAGAGCATCAACAGGGAAAGCAGGAGCACTCAGTATAGTGAATGCATCTGTAACAAGTGAAGCCGGATCGACTGTTTCAGAGAGAGTTAGAGTAATGATTCCTCGTCCCAAGTCAAAATTGTACGAGATAATAACTGGTTCAGTTGTGTCGGGGATAAAGGTAGTGACAGGCAAAGCTTGAGTTGAACCGTATGGTGTACCAGGGTTTCCACTTGGATCCTCATACATTCCAGCTAGTATTGACAGAAAAGTATCTCCAGAGAGAGTGGCCAAGTCTGTCAGAGCCTTAATCTCATTCAGGTCACTAAGAGGTATGAACACATCAATAATATTGCCACCAACAGCAGATGTACTACCACTAGTAAGAGCGTATTCCGTTGCAAGATTGCTTCGAGAATTTCTAAGAACAAAACCAGTGTAGTTTATCGTGCTTATCTGGATTGACTCTGAGAATGTGATGTCTATGATGCCTCGGTTGAGGTCAAATGTGTAATTAGAGACATTGGGTGATATAAAATCATCAGAGAATCCAGAAGCTCGCAGTGCATTGTCAGCATTAATAGCAATGATCGAGTTACTATTGAGGTCTTGGAACGCTTCAGCCGGAATGACAATGTAAGTGTTATCGACAGCAGTGCCAAGAGTAAGGAGACTCTTGATGTTGTTCAGGTCAGGCACTGAAGGGAAAAACTCAAAGATCTGGCGATTAGGAGTGCTCACTAGTTGACCAGCAATGATGTTGTACGAAATGGCCATCGTATCACTTGCATTGGCAACATTTTGCAAGGTGATTTGATTTGGAGCAAAGTTAATAGTATCCACAGCTTCAGTAAAGCTCAGTACCAACACTCCGCCACCTAGATCAAATGTAAACCGCTCCAAAACTGGAGGAGTTGTGTCAAACACGTATTCGCTCACTTGGAAGGCCCCTGTGTTAGACCTTGCAATTACTTCAACACCAGCAACATCGGTAATTGCATTTGAAGCCATCACAATATATGAATTCTCAAGGCTTGAGGCGAGATTGATGATGGATTTGATCTCATTCAAATCTCTGTCAGTAAGAACCAGACTGATGTTAAATCCATTATCGGTAGTCACATTTGCAACATCAGTTAGAGAGTATGAAGCAGTTGGAATGCTAGCATTACCCTGAATAGTAACGAGATTGACTTGGAATGAGGATGCAAGCATGATGTCGTTGAATGATAGAATCAATACACCGGCGTTGAGATCAAGAGAAGCAAATACCAGATTTGGAGGAGTTACGTCACTCAAATACAACATTACTGGTAGAGAGTCATTGCTGAATCGAGGCTCAACAGGATTACCGGCTATGTCGTTAATAGATCCACTCTCGACAAACAAAAAGCTATCAGCAGGACTGGTTCCCAACTGTGTCAAAAGCTTAAGATTTCGTAGATTGTCATCACTTATAAGTATGTCAAGAGTTTGCAGGTTGTTGTCAAGAGTGTTGTAGCTGACAGCTGCTGATGAAATGGACAGTACAGTCCCTTGATCAATCTCAGACTGAAGGCTAAAGCCAGTTGAATTAAAAGTGTTAATATCTACAGGCTCGTCAAATACCACCTGAAGGCTACCAGAATCCAAATCCAAAACAGCAAAAACTGAGACAGTGGGTCTAGTCACATCATCAAAAAACGTAGTCACTTGTAAAGTATTAACTCGATCTGCAAGCACATTCACTGGGTTGCCAATCACACCATCAACTATGACAGTAGAGACATCACGAATGAAATCGGATGTAATCGATATGTAGGTTGTAGCGTTATCAGTTGCAAGATTGGTTCTAGCCTTTATTTGAATCAAATCGTCAAAACTCAACATAATCTGGAGTACTGTACCAATCGAATTTGTCAATGAGTCGGCCATTACAATGGAGTAAGAGCTAGTAGAAATCAGAGCATTATGAACAGTGAGTTCACTGTCCCTGAAATTTTGTGGATTAATCGGCTCGTCAAAAGTGAATGCAAGTTCACCCGAGTTAAGGTCAAAATTGTAACTGACCAGATTGGGAGAAGACATATCGTTTGTAAAGTTGTCTGCCAACTCAGCTGGTGGAAATCCAGTTTCAGTGGGACGTACAATTACCTCGTTTACCATATTTCCAGCCATGTCAGAAAGAAAATTCGAAGTGAATCGAATCCAACACGATATAGACGAAATACAGAGGACAGTGTCTGCTTTGATAGCATTCAGATCCATGCGTGTTAGCTGGAAGTCCACAATAGGTCGATTGTCAGTGAATAGTTCACCTCCTGATATCGAATACGGTGTTGTAGTTAGTCTAGTTTGAGCGTACCAATCTGTGAAAGTCACTTCAGAGAGCTGAACAGATGAAGCATTCACTGTTTCGTCAAATGAGAGAATAAGTCGTCCAGTGTCAAGGTCAAAGTCTGAGAAGAGCAAGAGAGTGGGTGGAGTTGTATCCGGTGTAAATATACGAACTGGACTACCCTCGAAAAATTGAATAATTTCAACAGGATTTCCAGCAATATCCTCAACAGTAGCAGCCTGAAGAGTACGTGGAAAATAGAGATAGCAGGTCACGTTGTCTCGACAGATTTGAATTCGTTTGATCTCGTTCAGCTCGTCATTGGTGAAGATAACTTGAATATCACGTAAACTGTTTGGGACATAGTTAACATCACTTAAGAATGCACTAAAGTCGCTGACGTCAGTTGTATCGACAACTTCTTCCGACAGCACAAGCTCACCAAGCACAAATGATGACAACGTTACTGCTTCATCAAAACTCAAGGTCATAATACCTGCATCTAGGTCAAAATCAAACGAAGGCAGAGTAGGTGATGTGGTGTCGGGTATGACTTCACTAGTTGGTACAGTGCGCTCTACACCTGGATTACTAGCTGCATCAAGAATAGCTCCACTTGCCAAGGCTAGATAAGTGTCGCTTCGGTTGTTGGCTAGATCTCGAAATTTGATCAAGTCTAGATCAGCTCCAGCCAGAGTGATGACAGTTCTAATATCATTATTAGTGGGAAAAGTTCCGTTAGTCAGAGTTACGGTCATTTGAGGATTGATTGCAGCATCTTGAATAGTAAACAATGGCAGTTGTATAGAAGATCCATCAATGGTCTCTCCAAATGTGAGGAACAATTCTCCAGTGTTCAAATCAAGTGTGAAAGCCTCGATTATGGGGCCAATTGTGTCTGGAAGAAGCTCTTCGGCCTGGAGTGCATTGGTGGGTGGTATGGCAAGTACTGGATTGCTTGAGGTATCTTGAATACCAGTTGAAGTGACAGCAAGGTAAGTGTCGTTTACCTCCGTAGCTAGATCACTGAAACTCTTTATGAGATTCAAATCTTCTACACCTATTCTGATCTGAATCACGTCACTGCTACCACCCAAGAGACGACTATTTGAAGTGAGGGTAAAATCAACAGGCATAGCACCAGGTAGGTCAGCATTTTGAACGCTTTGTAGAGTGTAAGCCGTTACTGCAAGAGTGTCAGCATCAACAACTTCGTTAAAGAATAACCTCAATGTTCCAAGAGCAAAATCAAGTACAAACCTTTCTATTACGGGGCCCGATGTGTCTTCTACAAATGTTGTAGGTGGGATTCCAATCTCATTACCAATGATGGGATTACCGAGCATATCAAAAACTGATGCGTTGGCAAAGACAATGAAGGTATTGTCAAAAGTTGTTGCAAGGCTAGAATTCAACTTTATAGAGTTAATGTCTTCTCTGGCCAACTCAATCACAAAGTCCTTAGCATTTTCAGTCACTGAAGATGCAACGAGTGAGACACTTTGTGATGCATTGGCTGCAAACGCGGTGTTTTGAATGGTAAACATGCTCAAGTCAAGAGTGGATGCATCAACAATCTCAGAAAAACTCAGCGTAAGCAGGCCTATATCAACATTCAGACTATACATCAGTAGTTCTGGAGGTGTGAGATCGAGCACAAAAGCTCCAGCCTGCAGCCCTACTACTTCTTCAACTGAGTTACCAGCTGTGTCAGAGACAAATGAAGAAGGGAAGGTGATATGCGTATCATCTCGCAAAGTGACAAGATTTCGAATAGCCTTGATTTCATTTAGATCTGTATCTGAGAAGATAACGGTTGGTATTGGAGAGAGTAACGATTCATCAAACGTCCCTCCACTAAGTGTATAAGATAGAGATGGTGAAACAGCAGTGTTTTGAAAGGTAAGATCACTAAGTGTAAGGAGTTGATTGTCAACAACTTCGGAGAATGTAAACATGATAGACCCTGCATTGAGATCGAGTGTATAGTTCAAGAGTATCGGGCTGACCATATCACCAATGTATCCGTCTGCTCGAAGACCCATATCAATACCACGTTCTGCAGTTGGATTGAAACTGACATCTTGAGCAAGGTTTGAGCCGACAGACAGAAAAGAACTGTAGATAGAGCTTGCAATTCCGCGTCTGCTTTTAAGAGCAGAGATGTCAGTAATAGAGAGAATAAGTCTTACTTCAACAAAACTGAGAAATTCAAAAACAGTTTCGCTGCTCAAAGAGTAGGAATCAGTTCGCAATGTTGCATTTTGTTCCCCTTGGAACGTCAGCTGGGTCACATTGAAAAAGTCTTGAGAGTATGTCTCAGAGAAGGTTAGGAATACCTCTCCAGAGTTCAAATCAAGAGTGAATGAGTCTAGATTGATTGTGGTAATATCATTGATCACAGCTGCTGCAGGAAGAGCATTGGTAGAATTGAAACCCGGATCTAAAGATTTGCTGAAAAGATCATCAACACCTCCCATTGGAATGACTAGAAACGTGTCATTAGTAGATGTGCCGATAGTTAAATTGAAGTTGAGTGCGTTTAGGTCGTTTGGAGCAAGAAGAATGACAAGAGTTTTACCATCAATAGTCCTAGTGACAGCACCTCCTGTGAGAGTTAATACTGCAGTAGATGCATTATTGAATACCTGCTCATTCTGGATGGAAATACTTGTTGTCATCAATGTTTCTGCGTACATAAAGTCACTGAATGTTAAAAGCAGTTCACCGCTATCCCGATTCAATACGAACGATGTGAGTTGGGGAGATTCAAAGTCGATTGTGTAATTGGTCGCCTGGATGGCTTTACCATCAGTAATAGCAAGGACATCAATACCATCTACATCATCTAGAGCGAAAGCCTGCATTGTAAGCCAAGACGTATCTACGCTTCGTGCTAAGCCGAAAATATCTTTGATACCCAAGAAATCGACATCACTAAACTGAACAAGGATGTCATAACCATTCGGGCTGCTTGTAGTGGAGTTGGTTAGAGTATAGTATAGATCATTAGTTGCCCTCAGACTATTTTGAATCCTGAATGCAGTTGGATCAAATGTATCTCTAGTCATGACATCATCAAAAGTAAGATTCAACAGACCAAGGTTCATATCGAGAGCAAACGAAACGAGCTGTGGTCGTGTGGCATCCGGAACAAATAAAGAGGCTGGTATATTTAGCATAAGACCATTAGGTATTCCAGACATGTCAAGGATGGCTCCACTTTGTACGGTAAGGTAAGTTGTACTAGAGTTGACGGCAAGCTGGGCGTTCAACTTGATTGTGGTGATGTCATCGTCTGCCAACAGAATGACAATGATTTTAACTCCATCTTCTTGCGTCAGCACAGTACCACCGGATAGTGTTATCGAGCTTACCGGAGTTGGTTGCTCACCAGAGTTGATGTTGAAATAGGTCAAATTCTGTAACGTTGATGTGCGAACAGGTTCATCAAAAGTTAGCAAAATGCGATCTTCGTTTAAGTCCAACTGAAACTCACTGATCACAGGTGGTGAATTGTCGCTGATGAAATTTCTAACTTGAATGCCAGCTGTGCTAATTTCTGGGCGTATAAAGAGAGGCTCATGTGCTAGATCAGTAACAAAGTTCTCATCAAAGTACACAAATGTTGTACCCATATCAATAGCAAGGCCATCGTTGCCTTTGATTGCGCAGAGATCATCATCGTTGAACACCAGTGTAATCATATCCCCATTGGGAGGCATTACAACACCACCAGTCAGATTATACATTTCAGCTGATGGGACTGGAGACCCAGAGGTTGACTGAATAGTGAGAGAGGTAGGCATCAATGAAGTATAAGATACAGGTTCGCTAAAAGTGAAAGCTATCGTTCCCTGATTCAAATCTAGCTCATAAGCATCCAGATAAGGTCTTCCCTCATCAAGGATGAAGGTTGTAGCAATATAACCTGGGAACACTTCGAGGACTTCATTGGACGGGTTTCTACCTTCAGCATTATCAGTTAGTGCACCCTCCAGTAACCTCACATAACATGTGTACTTCCTTGTGCACACGAATGGATCCAACTTGATTCTTTCAATATCCGCTCGTGATAAATTGAACGAAACAGTAGCATCGTTTGTCATTGTAATCAGTGATGCATCAGTAAGAGTGAGATTGCTTATAGGTTCAGAGAAAAGTGTTTGGAAAATAACTCGTGAAGTATCAAAAGAGGACGGTCTAACCGGCTCATCAAATCTCAAAGTGAAATAACCGTCACGAAGATTGAACTCAACAAACTCAACTAAATTTGCTGGTTGGATATCAGGGTCGACTGTAGTTGCTTGCAGAGCCATTTCTGTCGACAATTCTTCGTTAAAAATATCATCAAAATTTGTCACTGCTCCAGCATTATAAGAGATAAAGCAATTGCTTATATTGGAACAAAAATTCTCTTCTCTCTTGAGAGTGATATTGTCGACTTCAGAAAGTGTTACCCTAAGTTGAAAGTACTGTGTCCAAATGCCATTAATAGTCTGTGCCCAGCGTTGCTGAGTTGTTGTGGTTAGATCATGAGAGAACACTGCTGAAGAATTTGCTGATTGCAGCGTGAACAATGACAGGTTTACACTAGAAGCTGTATTTCGTATTGCTTCGTTGAAGATGAGAAATAGGTAGCCTGCATCTAAATCTAGACGAAACTCTTTGACAAATGGTGGGGAAGTGTCGCTAACAAAGTTTCTAACGGGTAAGGCATCAATATTTGCCACACGTACTAGGAAATTGTTGTTTGTATCTCTAATTGCAAAGTTCAAGATAGCCAAGAATGTAGTATCATTTGTAACTGCGAGATTCTCCCGTCTTTGGATTTCAGCGAGATCGTCTTTACGCAGTTGGATTGTAACGACAGGGCTGTCGGGAGTTAATAATGGAGGGCTGACTAAATCCCTAAATCTAACCAAGGAACTAGGCTCGCTTACACGATTCTGTACCTCAACTTGGTTCTGATCAAAAGTGCTATGATCAACAGCCTCGTTAAATTCAATGGTGAGTACGCCAATGTTCATGTCCAGATCAAAAGCTATGACCATTGGCTGTGTACTATCTTCGATGAATTCAACAGCCTCTCTTGCATCATTCAAAGGCACTTCAAAAGCAAAATTCTCGGCAGAATCGCGAACAAGAGCTCTTGGAAAGGAGATATAAGTGTTTGTAGTTCTTGTACCAAGCTCAGTGTTGACTTTGATTGCATTGAGCTCATCAACACTGATTTCTATATCCACAACGGATACATTCCCCATCGTCAGAACAACACTGTCGGTAAGAGTCTGGTTATTAAGAGAAGAGGTTGGTGAGTTCTGAAGAAGAATAGCCGAAATATTGAAAGTGGAAACTACCACATCTTCATTGAAAGTAAGAGAAAGCACTCCAGTGTTCATATCCAAAGAGAAAGTATCGAGCCTAGGTGGAATTAAATCTGCAGAAATGTTGCGGGCCTGAACTGCATTTGCTGAATCAACAAGTGTAGTTGGCAGACCAACCATGTCAAGAGCAGCGTTTGCGTCAGCTCTAAGAAAACTGCTGTTTACTGTCGAGCCTAAAGGATACATAAGTTTGATAGCTTCTAGATCTGAGGGTGTAAGAAGAATCTCAATCTCAGCACTGTCAACCAAAGTAACTGTACCGGACATGATAGTGTATTCAATAGCTGATCCAGGGCTCTCTTGCAGGGTGAAACTAGAAGGAACAACTGTAGAAGCATTCACTGTCTCGGAAAAAATCACAAGCAAAACGATATTGATGCCATCAGGGGCATTCCTCAACTCAAAAGTAGCAACTTGAGGAGCCGTTGTATCATTTGTGAACATGCTAACCGGAATGGCGGATGTGTTGGAAACCGGAGCTACAAGATTTCCAAAAGTATCTTCCAAAGCACCTTCACCCAAAGAAAGATAAACATTGTTCTCGTTTGTAGCAAGATTTGTGTCTGCCTTGATAGCATTGAGATCTTCATCAAGAAGTCTGATATCAATTGTACTGTTCAATGATGTTTGTATGGCAGTTCCACCGGTAAGAGTCCGACTAGTGCTTGCAGTGGGGGCATTCTGAATTGTAACAACTGCTCCATTAAACGTATTAGGGTTCACAGGTTCACGATAGATCAACGTAAGGATACCAGAATCCAAATCAAAGTTAAAAGTGTCAATCAGAGGTCCAGTAGCATCAGGGAGCACATTTGATGCCTGTAGAGCAATAGCACTTCGTTGTATCGGAATCTCATAAATGTCAAAAACGGCTCCTTCCGTAAAACCAAGAAATGTGTTGTCTACAGTTTCAGCAATTCCTGCAGTCAACTTGATATCTAAAGCAACGGCAGGGAGTAGATCTATTATCATTTCAACACCATCGGCTGAACTAACCACTCCAGTCAACGGAATTCCTCCGGTAAAAGTTGAAGCATTGTATAACGTAAATTGTGAGATATTTAACGAAGCAGCTTGTACAGGTTCATCGAATGTTAGTCGTATCTGGTCTGTGCTAAGATCAAGTACAAAGCGATCTAGAACTGGAGGCGAGGTGTCATTGATCACATTTGCAGCCATGACAAACAAGCCATCTTCGGAGGAAAAACCAGCCAAATCAGTAACTGCATTAGCTAAAACTTGCAAGTATGTATTGGCTCTACTTGTTCCAAAATCTTGCTGTAACTTGAGGAAATTGAGATCTGCAGGAAGTAGAGTAAGCGTTACCTCCGGACTAATTCCAGTGCTTGCAATCCCACCATTTATTTGAAGCTCATCGGCCGGGTCAATATTGTTACTTCTCAGTACCAATCCAGTGCTTACAAAAGTCGATAGATCAACGGTCTCTAGAAACGTTATCAGCAGCTCCCCAGTGTCGACATCTAGAACAAAAGAGTCGAGCATAGGTGGAGTGGTGTCCCGAGTGAATCCAGTAACTGGCAAAGCGACAACTGTCTGATTGATAGCAGTAGACTCGATGGGATTTGCAGATGTATCGTTGATGGCACCGGTTTCAATCTGCAGATAGGTATTAGAGGCTTCGGTGGCTACATCAGTTGCAGCTTTGATAGCATTTAGGTCATCCCGTGACAACAAAATCCTAATAAGAGTCATCATGTCGAAAACTGTCGTAGTGCCCATCTGAAGCGTCACACTAGAAGAACCGTTAATTGCACTGCTTTGAAGGATTAGCCTATCGAAGACTAAGCTAGAATCAAGAACAGGTTCATCAAAATACAGAGAGAGCTCTCCCGAGTCTAGATCAAAGTCAAACTGATCATTAAGCAGAGTTGGTGGAATGATATCAGCTGTATAGTTTCTGGTTGGGACACCTCGAGTATCAGTAACCGCAAGAATATCTACTCCTCTAATGTCTCTAAAGGCCTCTGCTTCAATCGTGAGATAAGCATTAGCAGCCGATGTTGCTAGTGCTAAATTGGCTTTAATCGCTCGAAAGTCCCCTGGGGTCAAGTCAATCACAATGACAGTGGAGTCACCAGAGACAATAGTACCACCGGTGAGATCATAAAAACCAACGTTAGAGGAAGTTTCAGAATCTTGAACAGTGACGGTTCTTCGAAAAAGCCTCTCGGATGAAGCATCAATCACATCGTTAAAAGTAAGCTCAAGTCTACCAATGTTCAAATCAATTGAAAAGTCAGCAAGCGTAGCAGCAGTGTCGTCTTGGACAACTTCAGTGGCAGTAAGATTCTGCTGTACATCATTTGTATTGTTAGCCGTATCATCAAAGGTAAAAGCTTCTACAGTTAGGAGAGTATTAGCTGGGGTTGTCCCTATGGAATCATTTGTCTTGATTGCTGTTAGAGCAGCTCCATCTAACATAAGCCTAATGACAACCATAGCTCCTACTACTGGGTTGCCAGTGGAATCAACAAGTTGACTATTCCCTAACCCGATAGTGATAGAACTATTCTGGTTTGTAATACTGAAGTTTGTCTGGGCAATGGCAGAGACAAGCACAGGCTCAGAGAAAGTAATGATTACTTGATTGGCGTCAAGATCAAGAGTGTACGATTGGATTTGTGGAGATTGAATATCACTTATCACATCTCTAGCTTGCTGGGCCATGGTAGCATTAATCTCCATAACATCATTCATATAGAGATCGTCAATGGCTATAGATGCTACTGTAATAAAAGTATCATTAACAGTGCGAGCGAACGAAGAGAGTCGTAGAGTGTTTGCATCAGTGTTGAGCTGGACAACTAGGATGGTTGCATCATTAAGTGGAGGGGTTGAGCTAGATGTGAGAGATATCATACCACCACCGGAGCTATTAGGCTGCAAAGCTAGCTCTCCTGGATTAAATGAGCTAGCACTTACAGGCTCGTCAAATACTAATGTGAGGATATCGTTGGATAGATCTAGCTCAAATGCAACTAACTCAGGCCCAGTTATATCTGGTATAAACTGTAGCAACTGGTGCTGGTTTCGATGTATGGCTGGATCATAAGTCACAATAGGCATTGCAGACAAGTCCATAACAAAGAGGGATGTGAACACAGGCACACAGTCAGTTGTTGAAGTACAGAGATCAGTGTTGAGCTTGATTTCGTCCAAATTCTCGTCCGAGATGCGAATACTAACTATATCGCTCAGTACACAGTTAGAGGTATTACTGCAATTGCTTCCGTTCAAAAGTACAGATTCCCCTGTTGCAGGAACAGGGAAGTCGTTCTGAAGGAGCAGGTCAGTGAAGTTAAATGTACTTACATCGATAACCTCGGTAAAGCTCAGCGTTAGCAAACCTTGATCAAGATCAAACACTACAAAGCTAGCAAGCTCTGGAGGAGTATTGTCTAATATATGTATATCGATACCCGTCCCAGTTGTTATATCAGCAGGAAGCTCTGTGGGAGTAGTATCCACAATACCAGTGCCTGACTCAAAGTACACAAAAGTGTCAGTAGAAGAGGTACCAAAAGTTGCGTCAGTTTTTATGGCAATTTGAAGTGCGACCCCTATTGGACAAGTCACTGTTAAAGCGGTACTATCAAACACTGCATCGTTCACAAGCGGCAAAGCTGTTCCAAAGTTCATTGATGTTGATGCAAGGAAAATCTGAGAGCAGTTGATAGTAGCACTATCAAGCAAAGGATCGATGTTCATAAATTCCAACGTCAAAGTGTTCTGGTCGAGATTCAACATGTTATTTCCGGTCATCAGAGAAATTTGAGCGCCTATTTAAGTTAATTATAGTACATAAAACAGTATTCTTACCTGGAATTTTCCTATTATAGCTCTATAATTATACTGAAATGATAGTGTACGATTGAAGTTACATTAAAAAAAAATCTGGCATTTGGAATAAGACATCAAAAGGTCGTTGTTGTACATATTTATAATAACCGCAAACAAATTGAGAGGTTTGTTATTCTGTTTTTCCTCTGGTAGCCATGAACACCAATTCAATGAATAGTGTTCACACTTTTACATAATTGACATTGTACGTATTTCGCTGGATTATACAAATATACACACACATTGTATCACATGCATGTCATGTGATAAATCCACAATTATAATAGCTACAATTATTATTTAAACGGCGGTATTATCTATCGTACCTGTATTACAACAATTATACGATCACTGAAGTAGTTATTATATAAAGATGTTATTGATTTTATACTGGTGTATAACACGAAACATTTTATATAGAGTAGACTACCGTATTCCGTCAGACATCAATTTTCGGCACTTTGAGCAGGGCTATACCGCACGTGCAAGAGAGTTTAGTAGAAGCTGATAGTATCCACCAATAGGCACCTATGAG
>VSKX01089076.1_pt1 | contig 52482 bp, 48 predicted proteins | sample 4799481 | NCBI WGS metagenome assembly VSKX01 (sample SAMN12179537, study PRJNA552185) | sponge metagenome | biome: deep-sea hydrothermal plumes; feature: spots directly above weak diffusing fluid; material: sea water; isolation source: sponge from the Swan site of a hydrothermal vent ...
ATCTCGAATATCGGTATGTAGCGCAGCCCGGTAGCGCACTGTCATGGGGTGTCAGGGGTCGGAGGTTCGAATCCTCTCATACCGACCAATTTACTATATGATTTAAAAGGAATTTTTAACTCATACCGCACGAAAGAATATTTAAATGCGCAAAACTGGCGCAAAATTCGCGCAAAACCTCAACTGTTTTCAAACTTTTTTTTCGATTTTTTAGCTTCAAAAACTTTTACTCAAAAATGGCACTTTACAGGGAAATGTATGTACGCCAAATTAATTAAATGTGATGTCCCCGCGAATAAAAGACAACAGTTTTCTGACGGCCAAAAATGTTGGAGTAAAACAGCTAATGCTTCTGGCTTTATAAAACAGTTTAGAGGCTGGGATGGCGACCAAGCAATCATATTAGCGCTATGGCAAGATAAAGCATCCGTTGAACATTTCATGCGAACAATGCACGACCCTATCGCTGAAAAAGCCAATCAAGCTGATAGCTATTCATCTATTGATGTTTCATACCTTAATCAAGTGTTCGAGATTCCAGTTCATTCATATTCAGAAAAATCAAAGCCTCAATTTATCCGTATTGCCGACTGCAAGCTAATTGACGGTAAGGAACAGGAATTTTTAGATACTCAGCAGAAAGTTTGGAACACTGGTATGTCATCTGTCAAAGGGATGTTAGGCGGTTATGTGTGGCAGTTTGTAAAAGAACCGTTGCGGTATTTAGTAACAACTTTTTGGGAGTCAGAGACTACGCACCAATATTATATGCAAGAGCATTTTCCGTTGTTGAAAGAAGTTACTAATGCTAAGACTCATATCAATGAATTGTCTGGATGCTTCGTAGGGTTGCAAAATAATTGGATGATTCAAGCTCCATAATGAATTACGAATAGAAAAAACAACATAATTAGATAGGTCTATGCCAACAATAACTTTAACACTTGTTAACATTCTTCAAATCGTATTTTGTGTTCAGTCTATTTATTCAATCATTGTGTTATTACCTCACCAGCGTAATCGCTGTTTGATTTACTTGTTAACAGCATCAGCACTTTTGATGACATTTAATCTGTTGGAAGAGCTGAATATTACTTACGATTACTACAAAATAACGCCAATTTTTTCACTTCTCTTTGGTCCGTTGTTCTATTTTTTTGTTCGCCAATTATCATTGAATGAATCTCCTAAATGTAAAATGTTGTTTATACATATGGTGCCAGCACTAACGTTTTTACTACTAACTCATTACGTGCAGTTTGTCCTTGCAGTAGGTACTCTGAGCCAAATAATATATTTTTCTCTTTCCCTAAAACTGCTTAATACCTATAGAAAAGGTTGTTTTAATACCTGCTCCGATGCCTTATCTTTACGTTTAGACTGGCTTAGAAATGTATTAGTTGTAATGATTGTAATCACGATAATTGATTTAATTAGATTAAACTTACAGCCTTTCCTTGGTTTTCCTATCGCTAACTACTGGTATTTTTTAATGCAGTTGGCATTTTACTTTTTAACAAGTTACTTGGTTGTACAAGCTATTTGGCAACCTAAAAGGTTCACAGGTTTACAGCACTATATTGAGCAGCAGCAAATAGATACCATAAATAAAGCTGATGCCGAAATCATCTTTTCAGAAATTGAACAACTGATAGTTGCTGGAAAACTGCACCAACAGCCGAGACTTTCATTGCAAGATTTAGTGTTACAAACAAGTCTAACGTCGAAAGATATTTCTTGGGCAATAAATATGGGAGCTCAATTAAATTTCTGTGAATATATAAACAGTCATAGAGTTGAAGACGTTAAAATTAAACTTGCCGATACACATAATCTAAACCTGTTGCAAATTGCATTTGAAACTGGATTTAACTCTAAATCCAGTTTCAATAAAAGTTTTAAAAAACATACAGGTTTAACGCCTACTCAGTACATAAAAAGTATCAAATCATGATTTAGGACGCATTCATATGGCTTACTTGCGAAGATTCTCTTTCATTTTTAAAAGGAGAAAATAATGCGCTTACCTATTGTCCATACAATATGCTTATATTTATTAACTTTTTCGGTTTTTGCTAAATACGAACCAGTGAAATCGGGTGAAAACACTCTACTTATTAACGACGTTAACATTGTTGATGTGGCCAATAATGACGTAAAAGCCAATCGATTTGTATTCATAGTGAAGGGTAAAATTCAAAATATCTCATCAGTCAAACCGATAATTACTCCTGATATAAAGCAATTGGATGGTAAAGGGAAATACTTAATGGCTGGATTAATTGATATGCACGTACATGTATTTCAACCAGCTGATCTTTACCAACTTCTTACTCATGGTGTGACTACTGCTCGTGTTATGTATGGCTGGCCCCATATCCTGAAGTATCGTGAAGATGTCAAACAAGGGAAGTTAACAGGGCCTGATCTAATCGTTTCATCGCCAGTTATAAATCAAAAGTCACCTTATGCTAGTTCTAATTTGCATAACTTCGTTGATTCCCCAGCTGAGGCAAGTAAGTTAGTTGCTGAATATGCTGAGCAAGGTTTTGATTTAATAAAAACATATGATGGTTTACAGCCCGATATTTTTTTAGCTATCTCAAAAGCAGCGATAGATAATGGTTTACCCATTGCAGGGCACCCCAGTTTTTATCTTGATATAGAAGATTTTATCGATGCAAAGCCTCAAACAATAGAGCACATTGAAATGCTTTATCAAGCTCCACTTGATTATTCTCGTGATTCTGATTTATTAATCGCTCTGGCAAATAAACTAGCAAAGCATAAAATCCCCATAACCACGACATTAATTGTTTATGATAACTTGGCAAAACTGGCTTTAGAAAAGCAAAAATTTATTGATAATCTACCGACAGAGTATATCCATCCTTTAATTAAAAAATTGGAACAGAAAAGTGTGGATTATATTACAACGGTCAAGGAGCCAAATAAATGGCGTAATAAGGCCGATTATTTAGGTTATATGGTCAAAGTTCTGAATGAGCATAATGTCCCTTTAGTATTGGGCTCTGATGGTGGCGTTGGGTACACAATAAATGGTAAAAGCACAATTGATGAAATGGAACTTCTAGCGCATTATGGTGTTCCTAACAATGATATTTTGCGAGCCGCGACAATAACGCCTGCATTAGCTTTGAATCGTGGTGAAGAAATTGGCATTGTAGCCACAGGATATAATGCCAATCTAGTTTTACTTAATTCAGATCCAAGAAAAAATTTATCTGTATTACGCAATCCTATTGCTGTTATTAAATCAGGACACCTACTTGATCAAGTTATTCTAAAAGAATTAGATATTAAAGCTAAAACACATATGGATTGGTTAGATACGGCAATAAATTTATTTAGAGCTATCTAACAGTAATTTTAAAGCATCAAATCTCTATCTCTGCAAATGGCACTTCAACCCATAGCACATGATTTTGAGTGTAGATTTTGGTGCTCTTCGCATCTGTGTGTGCCATGCGTGATTGTGGATCTATGCCCTTAACGTCAAACAAATGCGCGGCCAGTGCGCGTATTTCATGAAAGGTTGGACGTTGTGATGGTTCCAAGTGATCACAGCATCCAACTTCATCCCTTAACTTTGTAAAACTGCGGCTGATGTAATCGGGTGCGACTTGGGTTAAGTGAGCCACATCTTTACTTAGGGTGGTTGGACATTTTTCAGGTAAACGGTGAACGACAAAGTTACTTACAGTGTTGTCTCGACTGCGGTCGATGATTTGTTTGATCTTTTCACCAATAGGGATGGCGACATGCGCCGCTTCTTTGTTGGCAATCTTTTGCCTGTGGATATATAGGGTGCCGTAAATCACACCTGAAACGCCAGAATATACTGGTGTCTCAAGCCACACGCAGCCACAAGTCTTTTGGTTTGGGGATTTTATGTTGTACTGAACTCGTGAAATCTCCAACCGTGCATGAGTAGTTTGCAGTGATAAATCCATAGCGGTTTGCAACCATAACGGAGCCACGGCATGGATTTTTTTGTACCACTCAAGCTTTAATCGTTGTCGCTGTTTTTTCTCTACTCGTTTCTTTTTCTTAAGCTCGGCTGGATTGGACAGCATCATGCTTTCATCAACGGCATAAGAGAACAGCTTTTTCAGCCATGACACTTTGCGGTTGTGCACATTGGCGCTGGCATCAGCATGATATTCATTTAAATAATCATTCACATGTTGCAAAGTGATATGGGAGCAGGGGATACCGGTAAAAAACTTTTTAGTCCGTTCGGCATCCATTTTAAAGGTGTGAATTAAATCTTCAGAAGGATCTTCTTCCTTGATGATCCGCTTGAGTAAATCATCAACATGATCACCTAAACTGGGCTCATCATATTTGTAGCTGTTACTCAGCAAAGAGTCGACCGTCATTGCTATCTCGGCACGGGCGACTCGGTTGTACTCCTTGACCACGGCAATAGCGACTTCTCTGTCTTTGCCTAACATTTTGAATCGACCACTGACAAGGCGTAAACGATATGAGCCTCGTCGTGGGTCAAAATACAAATGTTCAGGCAAATGCTTCATTGCCGTTTTTCTAGGGCGAGCCGCCATTATACTCTCATCAGATCTTGCACGATTTTATCAACATGGCCGTCCAGCCCTGCAGATTGATCATCAAATACATAAGTACCACCATTAATCATTCGTCCAGAAATCACACCAGTTTGAATCCATTTACGAACGGTGACAAGTGAAGGTTCAGATCCTTTGGAAAATTCACGGTCTATCCACTTTGTGGCTTTCATGAGTTTATTTCGCATATCATTTTCCTACTGCATTTAGGTTGAAAGGAATACCCAACACTTAACGGTAGAGGGCTTACCGATATTGAGATGAGATTTATTGATCCGATCATTCACAGCGCTGTTAACAGGCTTACGACCGAGGTATTTGTGAGCTCGACATTCTTTAAGTAAGACTTTGAGCTCATTGAGTGGTGGCAGTTTCTGCTTGCGTACTGTCGCCTCTTCAGCAAACTGATTGAGGTTGATGGCAATGTATTGTGGATCTCTTGAATGATTGACTACCATGCCATCTTCTCCTTCTAAAAAGTCGTACACCTCCCAAAATTCTTGTAGTAATGGATGATCGGCACCGCAAACATGCTCGCGTTCAATAGCAAACGCTTTAATGAGTTCATGGGTCTGTCCAATTTGAGTGGGCGTAATATCGACCACTAAAGTTAACGTTTCCACCAAAGAGCACATCATAGCGTGATTAAGGCTAATGCGGTTATTGTGAATAAGGGATTCAGCTCTGAGCCATTTTTCAAAATGAGTTTGTCGTTGTTTGATTTGTTTAAGTGCCGCTTGCTCATTGCTAAGGGCTTTAATTAAAAAACCAGAAATCTCGTCAATTGGCCATTGGTTGAGTTTATCAACGGCAGCTCTAGTAGCCGCGCTGTGATTACTGCGGTCAGTATAAACATGAACTATTCGCTCTAAAATGGCTTTGGATGCGGCTACAGTAGCGTTTTGACTGATCACAATCGAACCTTTGAAGACGGGTTCATTAGTATCATTACCGTGGTTTTTTACTCCAGTTGAGCGTACCGAACGTCCGTTATATGCGGTTTTCAGCTGGTCCCAATGAAAGCTGTATTGATTTTGTGATGGTGTATCACCTCGATCAGCTTCTATCAAAACCACTGGCAAGTTAGACACTTGGGCTAAATTACGACTAATGGCGACTTTAGTTGCCTTACTGGGGTCAAACCCTTCATGATTTGTACGGCCTGATAACTTCCACATAAACTCAAGTAAAGTGGATTTACCCGTTCCTGGTTCACCGACTAATTCTAAAAATGGGTAAGCATTGAATAAATCCCGTATCTGCTCAGCGAAGAAACTACCAAACCAAAATGCCAATACCAGCACACCTTTAGCACCAAAGGCTTGCCAGATAACATTGAAAAAATCAGGATTGAACTGCTGCAGATCTAAGTTAGGTTTGATGAGCGCTGGATTTAAACTTTTGATGTAGAGCTGTTTGACGTCAAAAAAGTCTTCTTCATTAATCGGATAGACAATGCCAGATTTTATGGCGGTGTTACTAAAAATGTAACACTTATGCTCATAGCTATAGCCGACAAAATCTATCACCTTAACCCGTTTGACGTTATACATGTGTTCTTCGAGCCAGCAATCAAGCTGAATGGTATTACCTCGATATACTGCACCAGGTGCGACACTGAGTAGACGGCGTTTGAATTCACTGCCTGAGCTTAACTGCGCCCCTGAAAAAGTACGCTTTACGCTGCCATTGTTATGAGGGAAATCGATTTGAAAGTAATACCAGCTTTCATCACTGGCGATATTTTCTTGATAATACAGCGCTTGCGGATAGCATTTACACAATAACTGGATGCTGCTTGCTTCTTGAAGTGCGGTCGCTTTGTCTTCGTCTTTTTCAGTGGTTTTTTCGTATTTATCCGAGTTCAACTTAAACCAGTGCATACTGTGGTTAAACTCAAAAGGAAATTCATATCGGCCTGTTCTTTGATGTATCAGCAACGCTTTAGATTTTGGATTAGCTGCAATTAATAGCTCACCAAGATAACGGTACTGCTCAAGGTGCTTAAGTGTTAGTCGTTCCCGTTGCAACAAGTCGTTCCAATCCAACTTGTATTTGCCTTGAGGTGGCTGCGCAGCAGTAGCGCTCCAGCCTAACTCTCTGGCTCGCTGAACAAACTTTTTAGTAAAGCTTTCGCCAGCTTGCCCTCTGTCGAAAGCAAAGACTAAGGTTGGACTAATTGAATCAGCTAACTGTTTGCGCAGTTCTGTTAATCCATGAGTAGGAAAGTTTTTACAGCTCATCACGCTTACCGCAGGAATACCGATCTGTAAAAGTGATAGCGCATCAAAAATACCTTCCGTTAGCCACAACTCTTTAGTTTGAACGATAGCTACAGCATCAAAGTTTGGGGCTTGCCACCAATGGCCTTGATAGCCTCCGGAAAAATGAGCCTTTCTGTTATCAAAACGTTCCGGCTTATCGATGAAGCGTTCCCACGTTGCGCCATTACTTAAAACGAACTTAACCGTAGCTGTGCCGATTTGACGTACACCACAATAGTAAGAGCCTTGTTGATACCAGTCTTTGATTTTAGAAAGCTGTAAGCCTCTGCCATGTTGCAAATAGGCATCAGCAGCGGCATTGGGGTTGCTGATAAGTCCAGTCTGAGGGTTGGCTTTGCTAGGGAAACGATCACTCCAAGATTCAAATAAGTCATGATAAATATCCTTTATATGTAACTCATTACCGCATTTATTAAGACGACCGCAACGCAGTACCCATGGGTTTTGCTTATGTGTATAGAGTTCACGTTTACCACAACTCGGGCAAATACCTTGCTGAAGAAAATCGCCATTTTGCTTTTTAAAATCAAAGTCCAGCGGTAAACGACGCATGACTTCTGAATGGAGTTCTGAATACATAGGTTTACCTCAACGACAACTAGCCAAAAAAATAAACCGATTCACTGCTGTTTGTGTAAATGACGCTCAATTTTTCGGATGTCATAACGACCCGTGCATAGATTTTTCAATTCCAATAATGGGAAACATTTATGTTGTTCCCAGCGCCTTAACGTGCTGTAAGTGATGCCGAAGTGCTTACACAAATCAGCTTTGGTGTACCAGATTTGACGCACTTTCTTCTGCGCTTGTTTTTCAAGATCGAGTTGATTGAGGATGTTGATGATATCAGTGGTATATACGGATCTCATGGTGTTAATCTCCAATTTTGGTTCCAAATTCACATACGTTTTTCTATATTTAAAATAGAAGTACCATAAGTTTCAAAAAGGTCATAGCACGCAAAGTTCATAAAAGAGTCAATTTAGATTGGAATATCTGTTACTTGTTGTATTTTATGGGAAATAAGTTGATGTTTTAGTCAGCTTACGTTCAGGGGAGATGTAATTATTGAGTATTTAGATTCAAAGTTGGAGAAGATTAAAAATGAATGACTGATAAAAATTTAGCCAATTTTGCTCAGTTATTATTAGGCTTGGTTCACGTATTTTGATGACATGGTAATGATGATGGGCAATAAAGTATGGCTATCCAAAAACTTAATGGTATCGCCATTATTCGAAACTATAGAGCCGTCCTGTTGTATGCGAACAATACAGGAGTTACCACCGACCAAAATACAAAAATTTCCCTTGATTGGTTTTGCAGAGGCATTAAAAAATAATGTATCCGATGCTGAAATAAAGGGTTCAAAATCAATGCCGCTTGATACCACGCAATAGGTTTTTTCAACTTGCTTAAGGTGCTTGGTTAAATCAGGATTTAGACTAATGATGATCCGACCAGAAATAGGCATAGGATCAAAGTGTTCTAAGCATGGCAACTGTGATAAGGCTAGCTGAGGCACAAGATAATATTTTTGTTCAGGCTCATATTGAGTTATCGGAAGATTATACGGTGCATCTCCAAAAAGGTAGTCGATGTCTACGCCAAATCGATCTGCAATGCTCAGGCGCTTTCCTTTAGGTGGCATTTTATTAGAGTACAACCAATTACGTATGGTTGATTTTTTTTCCCCACTAATAAAGGTAATACTTTCTTCTTTACTTTGAAGGTCAGGCTTTAATTTTTTAGCTATACCGATAGCTTTGATATGAAAGTCATGATTTGACAAATTTCGGCCCCATTCAAAAAATCAATTCGCTTCTGTTATAAAAATAGAAGCGACAAGCTTACTATGCAAATTGGATTCGAAATATTTAACACTCATTCGAAATTAATAAATCTTTTCAACACCTAAAAAAAGAAAACGATTAAGTTAACCGAGATTCAGTTTTAGTCTGATAAGAGAACATCACATACTCAATGACAATGTATTACACGATCTGAGTTTACGCTAGCTCTGTGCCGCAAAATATCTGCTGACTTAAAATGCATAACTGGCGTAAATTAGGCTCTGACCTTCGAAGTGTTCAATAGCAATTATAACAAATAGTAGCTTTCAACAACTTGAACGCATAAACAAACTGGTATCCATTACCAGCGTTCTATTTATCTCAATCAACAGCAATGCGAATAAATCGACAGAGTCGATCTGGATTTGTTTATCAAAGCCTTTGATTGCTTTTTAGGCTGAATAGTTCAATTTGAATTATTCAACCACAATTGGTTGATGATGATCATCAATTTATAAGTATTTAAAATTATCGAAAGTTGCCGGTTTAATAGCCAAGTTAGTTAACTTCATTTCCAGCTGAAAGGATTGAAATTAGTGTCGATATCGTAAACATCAATTTTTTCATGCTTTTTCAAATATCGAACTAAAAGCCATGCAGGGGTTATAAAAACTAAGGTATAAATCATTTTAATTGCCCAACCTGATAGCATCATCCCAATCAAGTGATGGTTACTCATTTTTCCATAAAAAGCTAAGCAGTCCACGATAATACTGAGTAAAGCTTGACCAATAGCGGTGGTACAAATACTGCGAATAATATAATACTTTCCCGCAGCACGGATTTTCCATTTCGTCAAAATGTAAATGTTTAGGAACTCACCAAATAAAAACCCTGCCATGCCAGAAAATACATAACGAAGTGTAGGGTCGAACACGGTTTGATAAGCTAAGCCGTGCTCGAAAGTCGCAGGGTGAGGGAGAGCAGATAAACCTTGGGCAATACTGGCAAATATAAGTTCAGCTATTATCCCAATCCATATGAAGATACGACCTACGCTGTACCCGTAAACTTCGCTAACAATATCGCAAATGATAAAAGACAAAGGAAATACATAAATGCCTCCGGGTAGAGTCCTTCCAAAAACAGTAATAAAATTATTAGCAAAGCAAACCGTTAAACAGAGTAGAACGATGTAGAAGGCGAGGAGCAGCGATAATTTATTAAACGGAGCCGCATGGCTTAGCGTTTGCGTTTGTTGCCGCATAAATAACCTACCTTATAAAGTTCATCGTGTTTGAAATGTTCTAGTATGTCTGGAGATTCATGTAACTCATCCTGAGACAGCCGCAACTTTGTACCACTGCAGTTATCTTTGATGTTAAAAAACATATCGTCATCATCATCTTCGCTGTACTCAATACTTATCAATTCGAACTTATGCTGCATGCTACAAAACATGGCATACATAGATAAGCTTCTAACATCTTGATACGATAATCCTGCCAATAAAGCATCGTCATTAATGGCACTAATAAGAGATTGTTTGAACGTGAGGTGAGAGTGTCTTAAACCAATAACGGCGAATTTTTGATTATCTTTACTGATGATCTCAATCAAGCGATACGCCGTTTTAGTATCTTCATTAAACTCTCGATACAAACTCTTAATTTTTTCAATAAAACTCTTAGGCTTATCCATTATTTCGGCCTCCGACCAATGATCCCAACACTTTCACGGCCATCTAGCAGTAAGGCGTCAGGAAATTGTCCAGCTCGATTGATATAATCAACTTCAACCACTTCAAAACCAGCCTCTTCAAAAAGTCGGGTTAGCACGTCGATGTCTAGCCAGTGAACAAAGTCAGGTAAGTTATCTGACCACGTATTCTCCCAATGTTTAGGATTGGTTATTTCACCTGGATAAGCTTTACCATCATCTTTTCTCTGTTCATATTCAGGTATAAAAGACTGCCAATTTGTCAAATAAGTTGTTTCACAAACCACAAAAAGCTCACCACCAGGTTCTAACCAATCAAATGCTTTTTTTAGGGCTACCTCGATATCCTCCCCCGTAAAAAAATGCAGCACACGGCAGATTAAAATTTTCGAAAAAGAGTTGTCTGGAAAGTCCATTTTTGAAGGAAACTCAGCGGCAACCGTCTTAAGTTTTGTAAACCCACGTTGCTGAGCCTTTTGCTTTAATTCATCTAAATGTCGTTTATCTAAATCATTAGCGGTAACTGAAGCACCGTTTTCTAACGCTGCTAATGTGGTGTAACCAAAAGCAGCACCAATTTCCAAAAACTGTCCATCGGCGTGTTCAGTGAATTTTTTAGAGAAAGGATCAATATTAACCGTCGCATAACCTTGCTTATTTAACGTGGGGACAAACAACTGCTTTTCTTCACTCATCTAACACCTCTTTACTACTGAATAACATTTAGTTAACCAATAATAAATAGGTGAATCCAAATTGATAAACAAGTTAATTTTATTAAATCAATAACATGTTCAGTTTGAGTTCAGATTTAACTCAAGGAATAAAAGTAGGTTTATTTACTGGAGAATCAGTGATCCAATTTACAGGAATACGCATGCTTAACGGCCGAGAAATTCACAATCAAGATAGTAGCTCGATTCAACTGCTGGCGTCGAAACTATACAAGCAATAACTTAACGCGAGAAAATTATTGGCGGTTTAAATTTGTAAACTCTCTTCTCCAAGGAGTAACTGTATCTTCAAAAAAGTGAGCCACTAAAAAGACGCACTCACACAATCAATCCTGTCTATTAGTCACATATTAATGCATAAATAGTGAGTGCAATGGCTTGCAAGGTGAATATCTACGCACCCCTTTAATTAGCAATTAGCAATTAGCAATTAGCAATTAAAAATTAAGCCTATTTTATGATCAAACATAAATATTAAATATAATTTACCAACAATATAAATTGCTTGAAAGCAATATTTAGCCTTGATTTGCGATTTGTGTAGAAGAGTCAGCAATCAATCTGCTAATTAGATATTTGCATATATAAGAAGAAAATACCGAAAGTTGGCTTGTTCAATAATCAGATAAGGCGTAAGTTCCGCTACGCCTATCCTTAAGTATCCATTCAAATGAAATCGAATATTTTTCTTGCTGAAACACCTATAGCAAATGACTTCATTAGGAAAAAGCATTTGCATGAGTACTTATTAGATTTTTAATGAAAAAAGGCATTAATAATATTAGCTATGTTTTCAGCTCTACTTCTAATAAATATTTCAGCTTCCGATTCCGTTTCAATTTTTATAACTTCATCAAAACATATTAAATTTTGAGAACAAAAGAATTTTACGTCACCCTGTGATTTTATCTCGGTGAAATATACCTTTGGAGATTTGTCTTTTATATTTATTCTATTGGCAGCACTATCTACAGCTACAAAATTAGCAATAGAGTTAAATTTGCTTTTAGCATTAAAATTAGTTACACGAGATTTAGGGAAAATATGATGATTGTCCATTTTATTTTTAACTAATATTTTAATAGAATTTCCCATTATATCAACAGTAAAATTACCCTTGATTTTATCAATATAAAAAATATTCATTATTGCTTTAAATTTTGCACTAGAAGTTGTTATTTCCAATACCTGATCTGCGTTTAAATTCGGGCTACTACTAGGGCTGTCATAGGTATATTGTTCAGATTCGTGGCTATCGGTCATTTGTTTAGATAAAGAATATATTCTTTCAACTGTGTCTAGATTAGATTTACTAAATCCTGTTCCGCTCAAAGATAAATATAAGGCATATTTTTTTATTTCTGTAATGAATTTAGCCCGTTCAAATGATTTTGGGTTGGCAATGAAAATTGCCATTGCATATTCTAAAAATGTAATTTGACCAATATCAATCAATCCTTCTGACTCCATCCAAGACATAATTTTAAGCATATCATCGCCATTGGAGTTCCACATTTCGAACCAAAAATCGGGCTCTTTCATAAGCATTGCGGATTGAAATATACTTGGGACAGCGTGCCTTTTTAACAAGTCTGCTATTTCAAAAATACGAATTATCTTATCAAGCTTTTCAAAAGCTCTATTATCATCGTCATATTTCAGAAAACTATTTACCCCAAATTTTAAACTTTGATCATTGGTAGTCGCATCTATTATTTTATTTGTCAAATAATCAGACAAGCCTCCTTTATATACTTCATTTTTTATTTGGAATGATTTTGCATTAATTAAGTCAAAAAGCGTCAGTTTCTTACCTGTAGAGTTAACTTTCTCGAAAACTCTTATGACAATACCTAATTCAGAATCGCTTGCAATAACTGTAGCAGGAATACTGTATCCGCCAACCGAACCTAAAATAGCATTTAAATGATCTGTATATTTATCAATTTTACCCTCATCAGCATCCTTAAAAACTCGAAGGAACTTACTAACAACCGACCCAAATTTATTGTCAATAATATTTTTACCTGAAATAAACCTATTATTCTGCCTGGTAGGCTTCTCACTCTTATCTTTAGAGATGGAAAAGTTACGGCAAAAAATATCAGTTATTTTTGATGTTAAGCAACCCTCCTTTATCCCTGTATCATTCTGTATTTCATCGTTAGGGAATTTTTCTGCAAGGATGGCTAAGAGGTCAAAATAAAATTCGTTTTTATTATCAAAATTCAAAAACAACTTAGAAATTGATGTTAATCTTTGTTGACCATCAAGGATATAAAATTTAACTTCACTATCATCACTCCTATGTTCGTAATCATTAGGTGGGTCATCTTTAGAAAGGCTGTGCGAACCTACATTTAAAGAACCGTTTTCAGCCATTATTAATAGCGATGAAATAGGATACCCTCTTATCATCGAATCGCCTAAATCAAGAATATCCTTAGTTTTCCATACAAAGTCACGTTGAAATTTTGGAATCAGATAACTATCTTTAGATATATTTTTTACAATTTCTTGCAAGCTAATATCTATATTTTGTATGTTACTCATTTTCAACTCTCATTAGTTTAATATTATTCACGCCACCAAACTTAACACCTTGTTTAGCGTCCGTTTGAGCAACTTGAACGAAGCCGCAATGCGGCAGAGTAAAGCATTAAGATACTTTAATCTCATCTAATCGATTCATCCTGAATATTTCTGATCCAGCACTTTTTCTGTGAATTTAGGAGTATTTATTATGACACCATCTGAACAACAACGTTTCTACTTTGTTTATAAATCAATACTTCGGACAGTTTTAATACTGGAATGATGGGGGGCTGTAGCGGTTTATGGTATTTTTAGGCAACTCTGTGCTGCACCAGACTTGCTATTAAATACCAGACTTTAAATACAACCCTTACCCTGCAGGGATAGAGTCCCCGACAAACTGTCTACAGTATTGTAAATAGCATCTTACCAATTTAACATTGCAAGGCAAGCGGCCTGCAACGATTGATGGTTACAGTAGAGCCGTTCGGCGCATTGCAGATCACTTTGACAGATGCCCTGATGATCTGTGCTTGCAAGAAATGAAGCAATATTTTGCAGTCAGTACCAATCGACAGCGGCTTAAAGAAATTCAAATGTTATTAGCGCTGCTGTTGCGCACTTATTTACCCAGCAACACCCAAACCACATGAACCAAAGCTATTAAATTGTGTTCATGCTGCAAAAGTCCGATGAAATTCATGGGCATAAAGAAACCGATAGGTTTTTGTTTACCGATTGATTAACGGCAAGAAATCATAATAAGGATAATGGTTCAACTCAACTGAGGGCGTTGAAGCGATAGAAATAACAAGTTAACGCAAGAAAGATATTGGCGGTTTAAATTTTTAAACCTAATTCGCCAAGGAGCGCCTATATCTACAAAAAAGTGAACTTTTGAAGAGGCGCACTCACGTCACCAATCTGCGACAGAGCTATTTGCATATATAAGTAGAAAACACACCGAGATGGGGCTTGTTCAACAACTAGATAAGATGGCGGCTGCGCGCCATTTATCTTTATTCATTATACTGCAAACACTAGGTTTTATTTATTTTCCCCAAATAAAAGCTTACCCGTATACCAAACAGACCGACCAAAATTATGAATGAGTTGTTCACCTTGCCTCATAAATGAATTGCCTTGATCTATTCCTGCAAGTTTTATGGCATCTCCAATTTTTGACCCTGTTGGGTGGGCATCACCAACTCTCATATCATATGCCCCAGCGATGCAACCAAATACTTCTTTAGCTTTATCCACCCCAATTTTCTGAGCCAAAACATCTTGAAGTAATTTATTTGAACCAAGTTTTTCTTTATCTGAATGCGTCGAAAGTTTACGCAGTTCACGTACATTCAGCCTATCGGAAAATATTCGGACTATCTCCTTAGCTAACCTAAGTAATGAGGCTTGATCTTTACTTGCAAAACGGGATAAAAGTTGCATCGTTTCTAAGTCATCAATATCTTGCTTAAACAGAGAAACGCCAAATTCTTGCTGAAAACCGCCCTCTAGTAGGCGCATACTTTCGAATAACAGATCTTCTACAGCATTAGTTGAAGCAGGCTGAGCATTTACTTGTGATTCTAATAATTCACTTGATACTTTTCCTTCAGGGACAACATTTTGAGCAGCCCACATATGCTGTTCCCACGACGATAGACGTGCTATATCACAAGCGTAAACTGTAATTAAATCAGATGAATTTATTCCGAAATGAATAGCACGACCAGACGTAGAAGTAAGTCCACCAGTTTCAGCCGTATACCACTTTACAGAAAAACCTTGAAGGGCAATAAAATCATTGATGATTGAAGATCTAAACCAAAGCCAACGCCCAATATCCTCATCATTTAGTTCCGCCGATGTCATCCGTTCACCGTCAGTTTCAACGATAAAATTAGGTAATGTATGATCAATATCACCGCGGATACGTACACTTACTCCACGATGTTCTATCCATTCATCTCGCCAAAACTCACCTTCAATTCGAATACCTTCAAATCCATCATGTTTGCCAGATGATTTTTCAAATTCGGTATTATCATTATTTTCCGGTCCCATGACAGGAGCATCTTCATCTTCGTCAACATCAGTTCTCCATACCCTCATTGCTGACCAACTTCCTCCGTAAACATCTTTTAGACTACGGATTAATAACTCATATCGACCACCATCACGCACTTCTTTTTTATCCTCTAGTTGATCATATTCTCCTCCTTCAAGTTGAGAAATATTCTCAATTCTTTGGCGATAATAGGACATACGAAGTGATAAGTTTCTAGCCGCTAGATAGTCCATCAAAAACTCGCGTTTAATCTCGATTCTTTGATGGTTGCCTTTGTCATCAATAAATTCTCGGGCTACAACAGCAAAGTTTTCCTCTGGTCTTACCCAGTTATTACCATCTTTTATTAGGTTAAGAGCAACAACAATGTCAGGGTTAATAATCCAAAGTCTTCGATCAACTACTGGCTGATAATGTTCGAAAACAAGCTCAACTCCAATTGGCTCTTTATCTTGGTATTCGTATTGTTCTATAGATGAATAATGACCGTCTTCATAAGCGTAAGGTTTAGCACTGTGACCTATTCCAATATCACTCCAACTAAGATTTTCAGCAATTGCACGGTTTTCTGGTGGAAATGCAACAGAACCAGCTCCAAAATACTCACTAACATGACCTATTTTTTTTGAGTCACCTTGCTCGTTGCTATTTGAAGCTCGTAAAGGAATCCATGTTGCTTTAGCAAAATTTCTACGAGTTTCTTTTGTTTGGAGAATCCATTCTTTTTTCATTTTTTAAGTCACTTAATAAATAAAAGTTAGAGGGAAAACAGAGCATGATGCATGCCGTATAACGCCGCAATAAGCGTGCTGGAGTTGCTGTGGTCATGTGAGAAAAGCGAACCACAGCAACGGAAGTCTGCTTGATTGCCTTATTTATTAGCATACTGAAGCGTAGGCATAGCGTTTACTTAAACCTTCTAAGTTTTTAATTCTATCTTTTTGCTCCTGCTCATTTTTTGATAATGGTTTGCTAGCAGCTTGAATGAAAATATAAAAATCATCACATATGTCCTCGAACCAATGACTTTCTTTCCTTAAAAAAAGGCCTGCACGATATTTATGCCCAACTTCATCAAAGAGATGTGAAAAGGTTAGGTGTTTTAAAAGGAATCCTACAACAGTATCTCTAGTTGCTAAGATTGGAAATTCTTGAGTATCTTTGTATTTAAGATTGAATATAGTCAGGCAATTATGAAAAAGGGAGATGTCTGTAGCTGTATTATGAAGAATCTTGTCTTCTTTAGATGGACTATTTCCAATAGACATAAATGTATCAATCTTTTTCCTTACCGGGTTATTGTTATCTAGAGCTTCCTTTGCGTACCACATGAGATAGCCACAAGCTAAAATGAAGCCAAATTGAGGAAGATCTATACCAGAGGTCATTTTTAAATACGCTTCTTTTTTTGAGTCAAAGTTACCAGGCAGTCTATAAATATATTTAATAATTGACAGGAAGTTTTCGAGAAGCCGAATATTACTTTTCATGCTTTCTAACTGCTGATTAGCTGTATTTAGTAATTTAACTTCTGAGGACTCAGGAATTTTAACCGAAAACCATTCATTTACGTGCTTTCTGTAATGCTGCAAATGGATCTTAGCTGTTTTAGTGGATACTCTTGATTGCTCACTTATGGCAAATGATGGATCTAGAATTATTTGATTGCGTGCAGAAACCATCAAAAAATGTTGGAATGTTTTATTTTCAATTTTATGGCAGATATCTGAATAAAGATTTGTATCTAAAACGAAAGTTAGCCTCATCTCTTTCAAGGGCTTTCCACACATTATAGGGTCTATAGCTGGCCCGAAAAAGATGCTTGGTTCGGAGTCATCATTCGTAATCTGTATTGTATTTACTTTTGTGAAATCAAAGTCCATTTATTTTCCATAGTTGGTATGCTAAAAGCGTGCTTAGGCGGGATAAATCCGTGTTAAAACACAGGTTTATTCCGCCTTTCATGATTTTTATTATACCAAAATCAACATTATTAATAAGTAAAACCAACAAGAAAATTACTTGTTTTTTATGATCGATATTAGGTGAAAGAAAGAATTATTCTGTCTAATTGGTGGAAATGAGGAATATCACCATTGCTGCTCATAAAATCAACGCCAGTAAAGAGATTTTAATATCTAATTTATTACTTTTTAGTCAAGTAAGTAGACATGAATTTTAGGCTATTTTTGGCGTAAAAAGCTTTACTCCAACTTGAGTTAATGAAACAAAGGTAAAAAGTGCTAACCAGCTTTGATTGACTAATGCAGGATTCGCAAAGTGGTGCCGTGTGGTGCCAAGTTCGGTGACATTTGGTCCCACTTTTGTCTGCATTTGGTACCAAAACTAAATACAGACAAATTCATTACTCCAGTGGCTGAACACACAAATGAGCCACCACTTGTCGTTGGTGTTTGCTGTGTTTTGCGCCTTGATTCATGGACTGCACCCAAACATTACCTACTTGGTTATTCCAAGGCCGTGGATCACCTGCTGATAAGTTAATTATTTGTCCATCGAATTGCTTTGTTGTTGGTAAGCCATTATTGAAATAATCGTTGAATAGAATTTTTGAAGTGACAGGCACGGTTTGATACACGCTGTTATTTTTGGCGGTGATCTGTATTTGGATTTTGGATGCTTGATAGTATTCAACAAGCGTTCTTTGCTCTGACCATGAACCACTTTTTGGTGTCGAGTAATAATCATCAAAACAATTTTGTTCGATTATTGATTGTCGCTCAATCGATTTTATCGCGTATTCAGCTCTTACTTTTTGTACTCGTTGATACAAGTCATGGTAAGTGGCTTTGTCATCTTCATATCCGATTTGCAGAGTGTTACAAGTGCCAGTAGCAAACGCGGTATTGCTCGGGAAAGAGTTTAATGGATAAGTATATTCTGGATAGAGGGACACCCAACTGAGACCTTCACAATCAGATCGGCTGTGTGGCTGATTATTTGCATCCCAAGTAATGTTATCCCTTCTAAAATCCACACTCGACCATCAGGTGAATAGAGGTTTTTAGTGTCTAAGTCTTGAATCCATTGACTCATGTTCAATGGCTGAATTTTATCACCAGACTCGTTATAAAAGTGACCTCGAATTCTAATAGATTCTCTAGCTGATGTGGGGAAGGCGGTTAGTAAACTCAACATCAACCACGTTGCGCTAAAGATAGGTAATATCCTCATGCTAGCACCTCATACAAATATCAATTGGACTGACACTTTTACACCCACATCGCCAGTGAAACAAATTCTTATTTGCTAACGGCAACTAGAGTTGCTTGAAATTCAACCACAAAAGTGACATAACAGGAGCCTACAACATAGGCTGAGATAAGGAGTACAGCATGGGAGATAATGTTGTTAAAACACGTTTATCGGATACTGAAAAATCCAACTGGCAGCAGTTTTGTAAAGACAGTGGGATTAGCCAATCTAATATGCTGCGGATGATGATCAATAAAGTGTCACCTGAAGCCGGTAATGATTGCGATTTTTATGAACTGAAAACCGACCGAGTGTCAGTAAGACTCACTCAACACTGCTTAGAAAAACTCAAACAACAGGCTCACGCCGAAGGCTATCTCAGCCAGAGTAATTGGGTTAGGGCATCAATCATGGCGAACCTCTGCCGAGAACCTGTATTAACTGAAGATGAAATCTACACACTACGAGAATCCAACCGCCAGCTCGCTGCCGTAGGCCGCAATCTCAATCAGATTGCTCGAGTGCTTAACATCGACTTTCGCCACAGCGATAAAATTACCCGAGACATGATAGAGGTACTGGACAACAAACTAGAAACACACAAAGCGATGGTCAACAATCTCATCACTAAGAACTGCAAAAGATGGGAGTTAGATGATGACCAAAACAGCGCTTAATGATTCTATATCAAGCTTGCTTAGCGGTGATGTTAGAATTAAATCTAATCGCATCAAAGATAGTCACAGCAGCACAAAAAATCCGCCTGAAGTCATGGTTAAAATCAGCGGCTTTGGTTACAACAATAGTCATACCGCTAACCACTTCGATTACATCAGCCGAAACGCTAAACTGGAGTTAGAAGACGAAGTAGGGCAGGTGTACCAAGACAAAAATAGCATTCATCAATTGGCAAAAGATTGGAATGATACCGACATTCAACAAAAGCGCAGAACCCGCCACAGCACTCATCTTATATTTTCTATGCCAGACGGCACCGAGCCAGAAGCCGTAAAACAAGCCGTCCGAGCTTTTGCTTATAAGTCATTTGCAGACAATCACCAATATGTTTTTGCATTACATACCGACACTGACAGCCCACATGTCCATTTGGCAGTTAAGAATTTAGGGTTTGATGGAAAGCGATTTCATGTAAGAAAAGGATTACCGCAGGTTTGGCGAGAGAAGTTTGCAGAGGAATTAGAAAGCCTAGGCGTAGCAGCCGAGGCTACACCAAGATTGAAGCCTTTGCTAAATTTTAAACACAAAGTGTTCGTCCAATTGAAAAGTAAGCAAACAGAGCTTGAACCATAATACAGCGAAAGTAATTAACTAGTGACAAGCTACAACCAACTCATTGATTCAAAGACATCCTTTTAGATGTCAAATAATCGAAGAGCCAGCGCCCCCTATAATAAATGTCATTTTTATTAAATAATTTCGTTCTGGTTTTTGCCGGATGCGTCACACTTATCGAATGTGACTATCTCACAACTATTTGTTATTACAGTTTACACAAGCCATTTTCTAGGCTCTCAAAAGCATCCTAATTAACATTAAGTGTTTATTGATTGTGTTGTAATATTTCCTCTGTTAGTCGACCAAGTTTTTCACCTTTCACATAAGCCTCCATTAACTCTATAGGGGCTTGATAATGACAATGAATAATTGAATACTCAGATAAACAATCATGCTCTGACTTTACTGTAACTCCTCGCTCAGAGACATGAGCCGCTTTGAGGTTTCCACTACATCCAGGAAATATAAAGTGATTAGATACTGAAGCATCTCCACCTTCTAAAAGAGATACGGCTTTCTGATAATAAAATTGCTTCACCAGATCAGACCATCCAGGTGCTGTGTTAGCTGAACTTGCTTCGTAGTATTTTGCATCTACAACTGCAAACCTATTTCCCTCAGGATGTTTAAGTACGGTATCTGTTCTTTGCCCTTTTTGAGCTACAGGAATAAACTCATCATCTGCAGTTTGATAGACAGGAACAGGTAATTTGCTGTTTACGGCATATTTGCCTATTAAACACTTATCTAACATTGATTCCCAAAGATTGTGAAACTTGCGAACACCTATTAGCACATTATTTGTATTAGAGCCTTTCTTAATACTAAGATATTGAATAAGTCCTTTGATTAAGGACATATCCCGCTCTGAGTAACTCACTTGTAATTCACGCTGCAGGTAGGCTATTTGCACTTCAATACTACCCAACGGCTTTGACATTAATTCAAGACGCTCATCAAAATAACTGGATAATCCCAGCCATAACATTCCGTAGTCATTAAATAGATCTTTTATAACTTGGGCATGAATCTTCGCTGTTTCACAGTTTGAAATGTAGCGGGAGCGAGAAGTCGACAACTCAAGATATACAGGCACATTGCCAGCAGGATAAGGCGTACTTCGAGCTATAGTTCTAGACCAATTAACCTTACCTGCATTGACAGTCGGTTCTTTGAACCTACGTACATATACACCATTAGTACGATAATCATTTAGTAGTAAGATAGCCAAAGAAAAAGCTCGCCCGCCTATCACCTCTTCGCCGCTTTCTTGAGCATAGATTCCGCTGTTTTTGCTTTGATAATATTTCAATAACGATTTAAGAAGATGGTGACCTGCGGCGCCAACTTCTTTGACTGAAGCATTATGATTCCTCGGCAAGAATACCGCTAAACCCTCACTATACGAAACCACACCACAAAAGCTAATCTTTAACATATCTGGTGCAATAAGGCCTAGAAAGCGCATTTCATCTAGTAAAGAAGTTGGAATAGTTTTATCTGATAAAAAAGAGCGATCAGACAAATAGAGGACATTATTCTGCTGCATCTTGTGATGCCTCAGCCATCCTAACTTCTGTTCCTTTTGCTTCGATTTCTTTTTCAATTTGTGAACTAAAGACAGCCAAATCATGAATGAAAGCATTCGAAAGCTTACCAAATGTTTTATATGCTGTAGAAAACACTTTATGATGGCCTAAGTGACGTAATACATCGTCCCAAATGTAGACAAACAGTTTGCCGTTTATTGCATCTTTAGCCGAATTAGAGTCACTGAGCTCTTTAGGGTTTAAGAAAAATGGTCCTATTAAACGGTCCTCTGCAATATTAGTTTCAATTAACACATCATTGATGATCTTAGCTAAATCAGGCCATTCGATTGAAAAACAACCATTTTTAGTGTGGAGGTCAATTACAGTCTTAGGAACAGCTGGGTTCGTGAAATCAATTTCCAAATACTCAAAACTCCAACGGCGTTTAAATGCTGTATCTAAAGGCATGACCGCTTGATCACTACTATTCATAGTTGCAAGAATCGATAAATTAGCTGGAATTTCTAATTGAGTTAACTCGGATACGCCCACTTTTCGTAACTGCTTGTTGATATACTCCATCATATCTGGATCTGCAGCATCAATTTTATAAGTACTTTCCCCATTTTCGTTTCTATCTAGCAATTGAAAAAGTTCACCAAACACAGCAGCAGCAGGCGCACGGTTGATTTCTTCGATGACCAAATATATATGAGCATTTGGGCTTGTTTTAGCTTTAACCAAAGCATTAGTGAATGGCCCAGGGCGGAACTCGTAAGTAACAACCGAATTATCGCTGCTATCTTTCTTCATCATCGGTTTTAGTGCACCCACAAAGTCGTTATATTGTGTATCAGGATGAAAAACAGTAATGACTTTCTCTGCACCTTGGCATATTTTGGTATGAATTTTATGACTCTTTCCGGTTCCTGGAGCACCGTAAAATATCTTGTTCGACGCATTATGAAAAACAGTGTGTGTTGTATCAATACGACCAGAAGACTTAAAGAAAAAAGCAGAGTTCTCGCTATGAATAATAGTGTTAGGCCAAAGCGCAGAGATTAAGTTAGAAACAGTCTCGAGACCTAATTCAGTACCTAACATTCCTTTTTTTATAAATACGTACTTAGCTAGCGACTCCGAATAATGAACAGGGGCTTCAATGTACAGGTTATTACCTACAACATTGGCAGTTTTTAGGAGGAAAGCACCATTTACGGTTCCCCAATCAATAGTTTCACCTGAATGACTTCTTAGCAATGAGTCCAGTTTACCTTTCCAGCCCAGAGTTGATAAAATTTTAAACAAAAGTTCGTTCCCTGACTCATCCTGAAACAAATAGGGAATACTGGCAGAGTACTTATTTTCAAGTACCTCTAATGCTGCTGGAGATTGAGAGAAACTATAAATAATCTGGCCAAGCATACTTGAGCTTGCATCTGGAACTGGTAACGCTTTGAGAATTATAGACCGAACAAAATCATCATTGCCACGCAATTTTGTGGCTGTTCCACTACCATTAATAATATCTTTTGCTTCAAGTCTCTTGGTTTTGTCACTGAATACGTCAAAAAAGTTCTCTCTACTATATGAATCAAGCGCGTCAGTTACAGGATGGGATGGTGAAGAGTTATTAATGAGAGTTTTTAATTCTGTGCGAGATAACTGATTCTTTAACAAAGTAAATACAGCCATATATTCATTAGCCAACGTTACTAACGGTTGTATTTTGAGAGCATATAAAAAATAATGACACGGTGTATAAGTATGGTTGTCTTTTATATCTACGCGAGCAGAGTAGTCCAAGAATTTAATATCGAGATCTAGCTTCTCAAAAGCAATTTTCGCTTCATCATCGAACTTAAATTCATCAAAATCCCAAGCCTCTCTTGACTCATTTTTAAACCAATTACCAACCATATTTAGTTCTGAAAGCATAATTCCCTCTGCTTGATAAAATTATTTGTCGTGCTTAATCCATAAGCTACGAGAAACAGTTTGACGAAGATTTTCGATTAGTTTCTTATTCGTATCAGAAAACTGTCCGTATTCAAACTCGCCTAAAAAAAATAAAAACTCTGCTAATGGCTTAGATTCACCTTCAGTTAAATGTCTAACTAAAGGATGTTCGTTATTTAGAGTGATGTAATGATCATCATCATAACCAGGCTCCCAGAGTGAACCATCTGCAGTCTTACCCATTCGTACATCTATATCATCAATCAACGGAGCAATAATGCGGATCTTTTGCAAATGCTCACCTCGACCAGAACACAAAATCCGAAATTCAAGAAGCGCATTGAATATAATGGCCAGAGCATCACTGAAACCAGAGCGATAGATGTTATAACGATCAGCAATAATGTTACCAAACATATCTGTATTGTCTTGCCCTACATCTTCACAGTCGGGTATAGCATTAAATTCTTGCCTTACTTCACTGGGCATAAAAATTCGAGCATATTTTTTGCCTTGATGCTGAAGTGCCTCAGAAACTTTATCACTAGAAAACTCAAAACCATCAAGCCCTAATATATCTGAAATTTCATAGGCCATACGAGTAATGGAGGAATTTTTGAGTAAGTGCTCTTGTAACCATTCTTTTAGAGCAATGACTTGTTTTTTTAAGTCTGCTTTTGGAAGGTCTGCTACATCAACATTGAACGTACCCTCGAAAGATGAACTATTGCTAAATACAATTGCACTTGCTGCAACTTGGTAAACATAGTCAATCACAATCTGATCAGATTCATTGAAAATGCGATTAAACAAATCGATAGGCAAAGGAATTCTGTTTTGCCAAAATATCAGTCCATCAACTCGATATTTTGGATTTTTGTTATTCAAGTAACGTTTAAAATCAGATAGATCGTATTGGTAACTCATTCATCTTCCTCCACATCCGGCAGTTCAATACTTAAATAGCGCAAAGTCTGACTAACTTTTTGGCGAAAACCCTGTAGAGTATGTTGATTTGCTTCAGAGTACTCGCCATGTTCAGCATTAGATAGACTCCATAGCAACATATCTAGGGCCTTCATCGCTTCGACATTATCTTTACAGACATTATACATTTTGTGGAAATATGGGTGAGACTTACCCAACGTTACACAAGTGTTTCCCTCTTCATCACACGAAGGTTCCCACAAGTCATCACCAAGCAACGACTCTTCTTCATGGACACGGACTGTTTTATCATCATAAACTCGAATACCTGCAATCACCGTAGGCTTCACTTGATTTTGGTTGCGTATAGTTACAGTGTCACCATCCACATTTATTTCAGCGTTTTTTGTATGCTTCTTGTGTTTATCAATAGATTTATCTGCAGGACCGTGAGCACGCTTTGTTTTTGTCGCAACTAAACGATCCTGACCTTTGAGAACCTCCTGCCTCCAAGGGGCAATTAATCTTTTAAGCTCTTCTCGAATTTCGACTGGAATTATGACTCGGCTCTTTCGAAAATCTATACTGAAAACATCATCGAGTTCATGGCCGAAATTAAGTTCTACTCTAAGACGAGTGATCTTACTTTCTTTTTTATACATCCGGTGGGGCCAGCCATCATGCCAAATAAGGCGTCCCTCTCGATATATGTAGAGTCCTTGATTATCTAGGCTATAACGAACGTAATCCCTTTCATTAGAATCAAGATCATTTTGAGATGGAATAACTGCACCTTTCACAATAAATGATAAAGTTTCACCAGCCACCTCAATAGGTACTAGCTTTTCCTTCAGCACTCGAGAACGAACACCATTACTTGATTTATTCATGTCAGAACAGAGTGGATCCCACCCTTTTAGCTTGACTGCTGGGGCGTCCCCAACTTTCATTGAAATAGTAACTTCTTCAGTTTTAAGAAATTTAAAGAATACCGCACTAAGCTCCAAGGACAGTTCTTTACCGAGAGACTTTATCTGCTCTCGCATTTGTTTATCACTGCTCATTTTAACTAAACGGTCTATTTTCTCCCAGATAATCATGGTGCCATTAGTTTCTGTAAACTCTGCGAGCGATTCAAAATCATCACAATACTCATCAGCATCTGGAGTTTCAAGTTCCCAACGATCAGAGTCAATAATCTTGTCGATGTCCCACGCACGGCCGGAATGATTACTATTTTGCTGGGACAAAACAACTAAACGCCGACAAAACGCGGTCGATGCTGTTTTGAGTCCCATGCCAAACTTGCCTAAAGATTTCGAGTGATTCCGTCTTGGAGAGCCATATCGCATTGCGTTTTTCAGCTGTTCCTCTGACATGCCATCACCATTATCAGTAATAATGACCCTAAACTCTCCCATCAAATATTGAAGATCAACTTCAATTCGGGTAGCGTTTGCTGCAATTGAGTTATCAATAATGTCAGAAAATGCCGCTTCTTTGCTATAACCTGTATCTCGTAGGCTTTCGACTAATCGTGCTGCTGACGGACGAAAGTCATCTTCCTCAGGTAAATCAATCTGTTGATTCATGACCCTAACGTTTCCAAATATGCAAGCATGATTTGCTTGTCTGTTTCTTTATCATCGGTAACTGAAACGACCCGTTCACTAAGCTGTTGCTTCAAACGAATACGCTCATCAATTTTTTCTTCTATTGTGTTGGCATAATACATGTAATACACATTCACGATCTTATTTTGACCATTCCTCCATGCACGAGCCGTAGCTTGCTCTTCAAGAGCTGGGTTCCATTGTCGGCTGTAATGGATCACATTTGTTGCAGCCGTAATATTAAACCCCATTCCTGCCGTTTTAGGATGCAAAAGTAATACATCAAACCCCTTCGATGCGGAAAAATCATCTATCAAAGGTTGGCGCTCTTCATTAGGCGTTCTACCATCAATAATTCCTGGTGATACTTTATACCTTTCTTTTATTGCGCCTTGTATTAAATCAATCGCCTTTTGGAACGTCGCAAAAATGATCACTTTTTCATTCGAACTAGCAATTTTGTCAAGCTGAAGAATTAACAATTCAAATTTTGCACTATTAGTCTTGAGTGTTTTTATATCATGCCTAATTGAAGAATCAAGTAAGGCCGGATGAGCAGTGAACTGCTGCAGTTTGTTAATTAAAGGAAGAATCCCACCCCCACCATTGCCAGCATCATTCTTCATTTCATTTATAATAGAGTCATAGCGTATAGCTTCTTGTTCGCCAAGCGATACTGCAGTATGAATATCTAACTTTTCAGGTAATTGTTTTAATACATCTTTCTTCATTCTTCGCAATGTAATTTGTCTAAGACTATCTTCCAGTTCTTCAAGATTTTGATCCAACGTTTCAGCTATATCTGAATGAACATAGGTATTTTTGAAGTTGCTTTCAGAACCAAGAAATCCCTTAAATACCAAGTCAGACAATGCCCATGCATCCATCAAACTGTTTTCAACAGGAGTACCCGACATTGCGACAGAAACACCAATATCTAAACGTCTCACGGAAAGCGAACGACCCGATTTAGGATTCTTCAACATGCTGGCTTCATCAAACAGCGCTAGGTCAAAGTGCATTTCTTCAAACATAGCAATATCTGAAGAAACCGTTGTATATGGTGTGATAATCACGTTGCTATTATCGAATGCGGAAACTACACCTCTCCGTTGATTACCATAATGAAGATACGGTGTAATACTAGGTGCAAAAAAACTAAACTCCCGTACCCAGTTATCTAAAAGGGGATTTGGGATAACAATGAGAATTTTACTATCGGGATTCTTTTCTAACACATCGCAGCATAATGCAATTACTTGGGCTGTTTTCCCGAGCCCCATATCATCGGCCAAAATAGTACCTACAGCATTTTCAACACAAAAACTGAGCCAATTAACGCCCGCCTCTTGGTACGGATAAAGTGATTGAACAAACAGATTTTTGTGGTGAGATTCTTTGAGCTGGTCAGCTCTAAGCTGCTCAATGAGATCTGATGGAATTTCGTTAATCAGTCCTTCTTGAAAAAGGGAACGAAGGAGCTTAATTAATTTGGGTAAAGGTAAACCCCCGAATGCAGCTTCCAAGTGCTCAATTACTTTTGAACTAACAAAACAAACTCGGCGTCCATCAAAAATAAAGTAGCCATGCTTTACTAAAGCATTAGTCTGTTTTACATCCAAAGGATAACCTCTGAAATGCAAAATAAAGAAAGGTATAGGTGTAAGCTCAAATACAAATTGTATTTGAGCGGGACGCTTAGAAATAATGAACTCGGTATCAATACCATCTGACAAAGCTGTAAACCTACCAAGCCTAAACACTCTCTCTGGAGCAACCAGTTTACCGTTATCTTCAACTATGCCGTGATTTATCATGTAGCTCATTTACTATCCCTAAAAACCAGGTCAAAAACAGGATATAACCTTGCATTTTAACATGTACAAATATACAGTTACGTCATTACCAGGTGACAAACCGGATATCTCGAAAATGAAAATGGTGCCAAAATTGAACACATCAAACTATATCAAAGCGTTACGAAAAAATCGTGCTCTAGGTCAACGAGAACTCGCAAATTTGATAGGTTTAGGAAAAGATGGCGAAAGGACAATTCGAGGCTGGGAAGCGGGAGAACATACACCTTCACCATTAAAATGGTCGAAAATTGTAGATCTCGAAAAAGAAATGCAAGGGTTCTCCGATAACGCTCCCTTAAAGCAGGGTAAAATTGAAGACGCTGACTTTACATTTATTGACCTTTTCGCTGGTATAGGAGGTATCCGTTATCCTTTTCAACAACTAGGTGGTCATTGTGTATTTACTTCTGAGTGGGATAAATTTGCCCAAAGAACCTATCTAGCCAATTACGGTGACATGCCAAAAGGAGATATCACGAAAATAACAGCTAACGAGATTCCCTCTCATGACATTCTTCTTGGTGGTTTCCCATGCCAATCATTTTCCCAAGCAGGTTTGAAACAAGGACTTAGCGAGACTCGTGGGACTATGTTCTTTGAAATTCAGCGCATTTTGACAGAGAAAAGACCAAAAGCCTTTTTACTTGAGAATGTTAAACAGCTTAGAGGACACGACAAAGGTAGCACCCTCAAAATGATCATGGACATCTTACAAGGAAAGCGTGAGCAAGAAATCTCAGAAGATATTCCTATGAGTGCAAACGCTAGACATGCTTTAGATTTACCCGGTAAGTTGAATTACTGGATTGACGTTCGTATATTGAGAGCCGGCGACTTTGGCGCACCTCAAAACCGAGAGCGAATTTTCATCATAGGTTTTGATAAAAACGAGTATCCAGATGTTGATTTTGATAAATCGTTTTGCTGGCCAGTACCACCCAATACACCCACACGTGTTGGAAATATTCTTCAAAAAGAAGTAGAACTAAAGGCAGATCAAGAAGAACATGGTAAAGACCGTTTTACTATCTCTGATAGACTTTGGGAAGGGCACCAAAAACGCAAAGCAGAGCACAAAACGAAAGGAAATGGTTTCGGTTATTCATTGGTCAATGCAGATAGTGAGTACACTAATACTATCAGTGCACGATATTATAAAGATGGTTCGGAAATTTTAATTGATCAGAGCCAATTAAATAAAAACCCACGCATGCTAACACCACGAGAATGCGCTAGATTGCAAGGATTTCCAGAAAATTTTAAAGTCGATGCAGTATCCAGAAATCAAGTTTACCAGCAGTTTGGTAACTCTGTATGCATGAATGTGATTCATGCTGTTGCAGAGCAAATGGTGAAAACTCTCAAATTTTCTGAAGCATCTACCGCGAAGCAATGCAAAGCTAGCTAACTTCTTATAAACAAGCCTCATCAAGGTGGGGCTGATTCAAAGAAAACGAACTCGACATTTCGAATTATTAGTCATAAATAGCATGAACTTTTAGACATATTTTCACTGACTATTTTTACTGTGATATCAGACACTGAAAATTGAAGAAATATTGAAGGTTTTTGCCACATAAAATTAGATTGGTTAATGAAGTGTCGTTGATTTAAAAATGAAATACCTAAGCATGACACGATTGCAAGAGTCATTTTCTATTTAAAGTAGATGAAATAGATAAAGCGTTCCAGATGTGGGTATCTTCTCTTATTGAAACGACAGGAAGTGACGTAATCCCAATTGACGGAAAAGAAGATAGCAGCACTCAATGATTTTCGTTTAATGCTGCTGGAATCGAGCATTTTAATGCGCTAGCTGTAGAAGTTGCCTCCGGTATGGCGGAGGGGATTTGTAAATGAGATGGAAAAAATGGCTCTGTTGAGACTATCTGTTGGTTTCAAAAAACAATTTTGTGAAAGCCTTGGTATGCTTGTGCTCCGCTAAAAAGTACTAGATATCGTAACTTACTAAATGATAAAACAAACATCTTTTTACCAACAGATACAACAAATACAGCCGAAAAAATACCTAGCGGCAGAGATTTCATTGAGTATGAAATAGTGGTTAGATTCCAATCAAAGTCGTTCGTCCAAACAATAGATAAGTAAGCAGGATTAGAATCTAAATGCAACAAATATTATACACAATTGCACCAAAATATAGGTTTATAAAGAACAAATACTGATATCATAGAGCTAGTATTGTGGGTGTCTAGTTTATGATAAAAATCCTTCTTTAGAGTTAGGATATTTATCAAGTAATATCTAAAATATATGTGAAATTAATAACATGAGATCATTTAATTGAGCTTAAACATGTTGACTATAAGAAGGATTTATGGATAAAGAACTCATTAAGAGAGCTGAAGTTCAATTACAGGCTTATTCAAAAAAAATAGATTTTTACACCTCCGAGTATACGGTCGAAATCTTAGCAAAGAAGGTCAAAAACGGTGAGTTTACAATACCAACTTATCAGCGTGAGTTTACTTGGGATGAACCTAGGAAGTGCAAGTTCATAGAATCTTTACTAATAGGTCTTCCAATCCCTTTTGTCTTTTTCTGGATGAATGATAAGACTGGAGAATTAGAGATTGTTGATGGTTCTCAACGTCTAAGAACGTTAGAGGAATATCTCGATAATGGACTTAAATTAAAAGGTCTAGAGAGATTAGGATTACTGAATAATAGTATTTTTAGTGACCTCCCATTATCACGACAAAGAAAAGTTTTGAATAAATCCATTCGTGGAATAATTCTTTCAGAAGATACCGATTTGGAAGCTAGAATTGATTTATTTGAAAGAATTAATACTGGCAGTAAGGTAGCAAATCCCGCAGAAGTAAGAAGAGGGGCATTAAGAGGTAGTTTTATGGATTTTATTACTCAGGTTGCTGAAAATGAGCAGTTTTTGAAGTTAGCGCCTGTTTCTAAAAAACAAAAGAATGAAAGAGAATCAGAAGAGCTGGCTGCCCGTTTCTTCGCTTATTCTGATGGACTTGAAGGCTACAAGGACGATGTATCACCATTCATATTTCGGTATATAAAGAAAATGAATGAACAATTTGATGAAAATCCTAATTTGGTTCAAATATATAATACAAGATTTGAAAGAATGCTTGAGTTTGTAGAAACGTCGTTCACACTAGGTTTTAGAAAAACTCCAGCAAGTAAGACCACTCCGCGAGCTCGATTTGAGTCAATTGCTATTGGATCTGACCAAGCCTTACAAGATAACCACCAACTTAAAATATCAAAGGATAATACCGATGCCATTCTGATGAGCGAAGGTTTTAGAAAAGTCATTCGTTCTGATGGAGCAAATGCTATCCGTAGTTTACGAGGTAGAATTGATTTTATTAAACTGGCGTTATTAAAGGAGTAGGTGCGGGTGGAATTAGTTCAATCTACATTTCAAGATAGGCTCGATGATATCGAAAGCTATTTTGATTTGATACATAACATTGAAATGGCTGCAGGCTCAGGTGGAGCTATTTTTAATGTCCAAGGCTTGCCTTATAGTATTCGTCCCGAACAACAAAAAATTATGTACTCTAGTATATATCTACATCTTTATAATCTAGTAGAATCTACTATATCGACACTTATTAATGCTGTAGAACGTCATGCAATGAGTGGGATAGACGGGCAACTTGATTTGCTAACTGAAAATATGAGAAATCTATATATCAAGTCTATTACGGCACCACAAGAGTCAATGACTTATGAGAAAAGATTAGAAAAAGCAATATTACTTTTTGAACAAGCGAGGGATATAAAGCCTATCGAAATAAAAATCCCTCCAGGCGGAGGAGGGAATTGGGATACGGTTGAAATTAAACGAATTAGTAAGAGTATAGGTATAGATATAAAACTGCCAAAAGCATTAAATACTTCTATTAACAAGCCCTTTAGAGATGATAAAGGACCACTTAGATTGATAAAAGACATCAGAAATAACCTAGCTCATGGTTCATTATCTTTTACAGAATGTGGCAATAACCATGTTGCAAGTGATTTTAGAGAACTAATTGATATAGTTAAAAGCTATTTAGAAAACATCATTGATTCATACGGTAAATTTATTGAAACTAATGGGTTTAAAATTGCTCAAAATTAATAATAGCGGCTTGGATACTATCTCCAACAATTTGACCTAGTCGAACAGGAACAGCATTACCAATCATTTTAGCTAATGATGAAATAGAACCTTTTTTTTCTAAAGGCAAAAAACGGTAGCTGGGAGGGAAAGACTGAAGCATGGCGGCCTCTCTCAAACTAATTGCTCTATCCTGTTCTGGGTGACCAAAGCGCCCATTACCATAACCATTACATTGTGTTGTAATCGTGGGAGAAGGTTTATTCCAAGACATTCTTCCGTAAACACTCGGATAAGTTTTACCTGTTGCTTTCTTATGGCAATTAGCTCTCAATTCTTCAGGCCAATCAAGCCAAGATCCACCTGACTGTGATGCTCTTATTCGCTTTAAATTAAGAGGTGTCAAAATTGAGGAACGATGTAACTGATCATTTCCATCTATTTCACCAGCATTAATTTTTGGTAATTTTTTAATTACATCTGATACCGTTTTATAATTTTCTAACGAATGAGTTGGATCTGGTATACGAATCTTTCCCAATTTTGAAGCAACTAACACCAAACGTTTTCGTGTTTGAGCCATCCCATAATCAGGACAATAAACAACCTTGAAATCCACGCAGTATTTCAGTTTAGATAGCAAATTTAAAAAACGTTTAAAAACTTCTTGTTCAACTAGTCCCGGTACATTTTCCATTGTTATAAAATCAGGCGTAATTTCAGAAATTAATCGCCCAAAACTGGTTAATAAATCCCATCTATGATCTTCTGTATCATTTGAACATTTTTTTGTTCTAGAATAGCTTGAAAAAGGTTGACAAGGGGCGCAACCAGCTAAAAGAGTGTAGTCAGCGCCTTTTAGGTGAGGGGCTATATCCTCACCTTTAAGTAAAGTAACATCCTGATTGAAGAACTTTGCATTATTATTATATTCATATGCATAACGGCAGGACTCTTCAATGTCATAGCCTGCGACGACATGGATTTTTGATAGCAGCAACCCATGTGTGAGGCCTCCAGCACCACAAAATAAATCGATTGCTTTTATTGATCTTTTTTTATTCACTTAGCCTCCATAAAAAATTACGTCATATTATAACAGCTAAACATAGTTTACGTTGCTGGATATTTTTCTCACAAGAACAGTTATTCCAAATTTAATGGATAACTATCAGTTATTCGTTATAAAAAATATTAGCATTTAAAATCAATGAACTGCTTGACTTATCACTATAAAAATTTCGCACAACGTTGAAATCTTCTTATATATAAATCAAAATGTTGTGCGAAAATTTTATTCTAATTCATTGTTTCGCTGTGAAGGTTGATGTATGAGACTTATTAACGAGGTATTTCTAGTTCTCCCAACTGATTGTTGTATTTGCTTTACCTGTTCCAATCCAAGCACAAATCCATGTATTTTCTCTGCATCCCTTGATGCTCGAAAAATCTCTTTAGGATCGTCTTGCAAAACCTTAATCCAATGATCGACATAAGCGGCATGTTGTCCAAAGTCGTGGCCAATTTGTAATTCGTCACCTAACATCAATGAACCTATTTCGGCTCTGAGTTCTTCTTTGGCGTAGGATTCATCTCCAAAGCGGCCTGTCATATCTCGGTCCAATCGGCTGCTGTGGCCGGAGCTATGAGATAACTCATGTAAGGCCGTGGCGTAGTACAAATCAGAAGTTGAGAATTGCTTTTCAGGTGGCAAGTGTATGTCATCGGTTGATGGACAATAATAGGCGTTATCGTATTGATCGTTGTGAATGGGTACGCCGGAATTTTTTAAGATTTTATCGGCTCGCTGATGACGATCCCATTCTGGCAGTTGCTTAACTTCTCGCTCTGGTAATCCTTCAATTTGTTCAGCGTTGAACACGACGGCGGTAAATACTTTTGGCTTATCTAATTTGACGTTTACTTTTATCGGTTTTCCGTCAGCACCTAATACCTTTTTACCGTTCGCATCTTTCTTATCGATTAAATCGAACAGCTTCCAATATTGCACTATGGTGCCGTGTTGTCCTTTTTGCACTTGGGCATCAATAGAGTTGGCTTGTTTGTAGGTCATCCATCTTGGATCTTCTCGGCCTTGCATCGCCAGCCACATTGCATTTGAACCTTTATATCTGGTTCCGCTAATTGGATTATGTGGCATTCTTGGTACGCCGGGTTCCCAAGGAAGTTGCCACGGTGCAGTACCCGCTTTGAGTTGCTCGATGAGTTTATTGGCGATTTGCTCATGATATGGGATTTTTTGCTTCGCACTTTTTTCTGCTTGGGGCATAGGCTATTCCTCTTCACTAGTTTCAAGTTCGGTGGCATCGAGTGCTTCAGTTTCACTGAATGCATCTTCTTCAAATGCGCCCAGTTCTTCAGCTTCGGACTGGGTGACTTCGATAATCGTGCCAGGGATATTTAAGGCAAATAATCTGTCGTCTAGGTCGATATTTTTATTAGCGTTCAAGTTGTTGTTCATGTGGTGGCTCCTCTATTGTCATAATTTTTGTGGTGTGGAGGTTTTGTGCTTTTACTTCAAGATGAGTTTCAGGCTGCGGTTTTTCCGGCGTTGAGAATAGGTTATCCAACTTCTGTTTTACTTTGTCCATAAAGCTTTGCTGCGCTTCTGGTTGCAGCGCTTTGCAAAACTCTTTTGCCGCCTGAATGGTGGTTTGTCGATTAAGCTTTGATTTTTCGTGTACGACGGCTATTACGGGTTCGATTTCATTGATGGTTTCTGATTTTTCTTTGGTTTTTGAGGTCGTATTAGTTTTTGCTTGCAGCAGCATCAGTTGCTTTACATCTTCTTTATCAGGGCGATAACCTCGTACCGTCATACTTTGTAGTGAAGCTTGCAGCCATGCTTGGCGTTTAAAGTTTTTGCTGCCCGTTATCTTGATTTCATTCCAATCACGTTGCTTGGCAATACTGAGCAAGTCACTAATCACTTGCGCATGACTGAGTTTGGTTTGCAGTTTGTTGCCCTTGTCGATAAAGGCCAAACATGTAGGACGACTACTGAAGTAGTATTTGTTATTGAGTGCAATGTATTGCTGTTCGATGCGATCTGGCAGTGCAGTAGTTTTGTTTTTTGGTGGAAGCTTGGTGTCTTTTACTGCCGTTGGCGCTTTATCTACTTTGGTTTCATCATTCACAGCCTTGTCATTGGCAGCACTTTTATTAGTCAGCACCGCTAAGGTTTTAAACTGTTGATCGATTTTTTGATTCGCAGGTTTAGTTTTATCGGGTTCGGACTTGTTTGATGTGATTGGCTCAATGGTATTGAAACTCGGCGTTTTGGGCTTGGTAAGTTCAGGCCAGCAACGTTCAATATGATGTTCAATTTGATCTTTGACATTATTCAAGCCACGGCTGATGTGTAGATCGTTAAAGTCAGTCATGCCCGCTTCTTTTTCATCAACGATAAAGTTAGGTGACAACCAATGGCCTTGAGTGAGTTCAGCCGCTTCTCGAGCTTTATCTAATCCTTTGTTCACTTTATTATTACGATCATCATCTGCCAGAAACAGATGTTGACTATTTGGATAATGAACTTTGAGTTTTTCGGCTACTTTGGGCATATTTCCTGCGTCGACGGTCATCACGACACTGCGATTGGTCGCTTGCGCAATGCTCGCTGCAGTGGAATAACCTTCGGCGTATAAAATCGGTTCTCCATTTTTTAATGGCTTGTAGCCCACCACAAAAAAATGTCCTGATTTCTGCGCGCTCTTTTTAAGTGATTTAAAACCATCTCCGCTAATGCGCTGCAATGAATGGACCTTGTGGTTTTCATCCATCAGCGGAATAACTAAACGACCTTTTTTGTCTTGCATCACATCAGGGAATGGCAATACATCTTTTTTCACCAAGTAAGGCTGGTGGACTTTAGCACTCGGCATTAACTGAAAAGCTTGGCTGCAACGATGGGCATAATGCTGATAACGTTTGGCTTCTGTAATTTGTCTCAAACTACGGCTGTTGGCTTGATGCGCTTTTAAATGCAATTGAGACAATGGATTGCTGTGCGCAAAACTGGCAGACCATTTTTGTGGTTCGCCGTGATTACGATGATCTTGATACCAACCTGCAGGATGACCGTCACTGTAACCACAATACACTGCACTTTTTTGACCTCGTTTATCATCAATGGTCGATACTCGATGTTTCTGTCCATCAAAAATCGGTGGTTCTGGCAACACAAAGCCCGAGGCATCCAGTACCTGAGCAAACTCAGTGATTGGATCTTGATGAGTGGGTGATTTGAATAAGTCAGCATTGGGCAGCCAAGGTTCGACCTTGGCGAGTGGTGTATGGGCTTTGGCAAACCATAAGCCTTTTTCAGCATCAAAGCCCAGCGCATTGCGACCATTATCTAATAGTCCAATCGCTTTCATCGCCTGTTCCCGCTTCTCATAGGGAATGGCTAAATAAGTCTGTTGCTCAAGTTGTGCATCTTTATTCATCTAGCGTTCTCCTTTGGGTAACGTTTCGAAATACTCATCAACCATTGAGTTGATTTGCTCTTCATCAACGGCTGTTTGGTTAGTGGCTTTGTTGAGTTTGGCTGCTGTTTTTTTGCTCGTTGATTTCTTTGAAGGCTGTGGCTTTTGTTCTGCTTCCGTCGTTTCCGTTGATGATTTGATGGGGATGACTTGAGCGGCTGCAGCTTTATTAATATTGACGATGACTTTCGGTACTTCGGGTGTCTTCCAGTGAACATTATCATTGGTATCTCCTCTGTGCATGAATGCGTTATCTTGATACCAACGGATCTTGTTGCACTTAATTGGTGAGCAGTTTTCAAGCAGTAAAATGGATTTATCGACGCCAAGACGCATAATTTCCTGTGGCAACATTAATGCTCGACTGTGATCACTGATGTTTTCACTTCGGCTACCTTTTCCACTGAGTTGTCGGCCATGGCTGCGCTGTTTAATAGTGTTATTGCCAAGGGCATCGGAGATCTCTCTGGCCACTTTCGGATTTTTAGGCGTAAACACGATTTGCAGTGCATGGTTTTCAATTAGAGTTTCTGCGCCGTCATGACCGTAGATTTCACGGAGCTGCGAAGGTGATTGCACAATCGTAAGCAGACGCAAGCCATAACCTGCGACATAGCTGATCCCACGGCTTAAAATATTCACCTTACCGATGGCGGCGAACTCATCCATCAACAACAGAACTTGGTATTTCAGTTGTGGATTATGTTCCGGCAGTTCTCGGGTATTAAGGTCGATCAGTTGCTGAAAGAACAAATTGATAAGTGGCGCTAATCGTTGTAAATCATCAGGAGTAACGCCAACATAAATCGATAGATGTTTGGTGCGCAGCTCTCGTAAATCAAAATCATTGCTGGCGGTAACCGCATCAATCACTGGATTGTAAAATAGCTCCAAGGCTGAACTAAAACTTTTACGAATAGAGCCACGGGTCCTATCCGGTGTTTCAAGGTATTCCTTAAGTGAAGAATGGCATTGATTGGATAATGGCTGATCGCTTTCCATCCTCTTGTTAACCAATTCGATTAAATAGTTGTCGCCTTTATTGAGTTGTCGCAGCACTTCGCCCATCGTCACGGGCAGAGGCGGTGTTTCAAGTAGATACAAGACTAATGCTAACCAAAGTGAACGAGCTGATGCTTGCCAAATTGGAGATTCATTGTCGATATTAGGAAACAGCATTTGGCCAATCTTCTGGATATCGTTAATACGAAAACTAGGATCGATTGAAATGTAATGCAGTGGATTCCAGCGATGGCTTTGGTAATCTCTGGGCGCAAGATTAAGCAGGAAACATTGCTGACCATGCGCTTGTCTAAATCCTGAAGTGATGTCCCAGTTTTCATGTTTGATGTCGAGCACCACCACTGAATCATGCCATGTGAGCAAATTGGGAATGACCACCCCTACCCCTTTACCGCTGCGAGTCGGTGCCGACATTAAGACATGCTGCTGACCCGCAAACTGAAAGTAGGATTGTTTGCCGAATACCTTTTCTTGTTTACCGACAATAATGCCTTGCTTAGCCAGTAATCCAGCGTGTTTAATTTCCTGTTGGGTCGCAAATTTAGCTTCACCGTACAGAGCTTGTTTTTTAGGTTTGAATTTAAGGAATGTTGGTAGACCAATCGGCATAAAACCAAGCATGATGGACAGCGCTAACCAAAACTGAGTCCGTTTATCATGACCATAAAAGTAACCGTATTGAATCACGGTCAATGGCGTAGCGCTACGATAATTCAAATGCGCAAAATAAAGATAAATGACACCGCTGAACCATAAACTCAGCAAGGTTGCGGTTAGGATAAGGGCGAAGTAATGCCAGCTAGTCAGAGCGTATTTTTGGAGCATAATACACCTCACTGACAAAACGCTTACCGTCGACATTTTGCAGTTGCACAATTACATCGACGCACAGGGTTAAGAGTTGTTTGATGTCAGATCGTGAAAGTGATGCTCCCGCCTGACTTTCTTTGAGCAGCAATACCAATTGCTCTAATGCCAACCTAGGACTGCCAGCGTGCATGGTGGTCATGCTACCCGGATGTCCTGAGTTGATGTTGCGCAAAAAATAAAAGGCTTCATCACCACGAATAAGCTCAGCGACAAATACTCGATCGGGCTTCATTCGTAGACTGGACTCTAATAATTGTTTTTGAGTTATCGGCGCAATGCCTTGATTGCCAGCAGAATAAAACAAACTGACGGTATTAGGATGAGTGCGATACAACTGCAGCTCATCGACATTTTCAATACTGATCAACCGTTCTGATGCAGGCACTTGCAGAAGCAATGACCGAAAGAATGTGGTCTTGCCTGAGCCTGTGGCACCTGAAACAATAATGTTCTTACGCAGCGAAATGGCCAATTTGAGGAACGCCGAAATATCGCCTTTTTGTCTGAGTTCTAGCAAGTTGAAATCGTCTTCACGCGAATCGCTTGCACCGATTTTACAAGGTCTGAAATAACCCTGTTGCTGATAGTCATCCAGAGTGAAGTTCACCGTTGACGGCTTACGAATGGTAAAACTAATGTTGCCTGTTAGAGTGACTGGAGGCATAGCAATTTGCACTCGTTCACCAGTGGGCAAAGTGGCTGACAGAATGGGATGAGCTGCATCCAACTTTTGTCCTGAATAGGTAGCGATCAGCTTGGCCAGTCGTTGACAATAATCCAAACTGACGTCTTTAACAGGGTGGTGCTTCCAACCTTTATCGGTTTCAGTTAATACTTTGCTGGGCTGATTAATTACCACTTCAGTCACGCCATCTTGTGATAGAAACGGGGTCAGCAGTTTTAGATGTGCCATCAGTGCCACTGCACGGCATTCATCAACATTCTTTATTACGGAATGGTTCAATACTGTGTGGTTAATCGACAAGTTGCAGGTCATAGACACTCCTAAAGTCGAGATCACGGGCGACAAACACATTGATGTGTTCACCTTGGTTTTTGAGTAAAGTGGATTTAATTCGAATGGAATCCTGAAGCACAATAGACGCGAGATCTTTGCTGCTGCCAATGGTGTCACCGAACTGAATTTGGTTTTTATCTCCGCTGTTAGCCTTATTAGCTGCATAGTTTCCAGCATCTCCAATCAAGCTCAGCAAAATGGCACTGCCAAAGCGCTGTTTGAAATGATTATCCACAAACCCATTGTGCCCACTGCGGCCAAGCGTATCTGTGCCAGGGGAATCTAAATCAATGATGATGCCGTTGGGCGTTTCAATCCGATCCCACAGTACAAAAATGCGAGCTTGTCCTTGCTGCAAACCACCTTGATATTGACCGACGATGCGACTGCCTTTTTCAAGCAATAACACGTTGCCATTGGTCGAATAAATATCTCGACTCAGTTGGCAACGAGTCATGCCCGGCACATCCGAGCTGATAGCGGTTTCTAAAATACAGTCGAGGAATGTGCCTTTAGTAATAAAAAGATTAGGGTCGATAATTTTACTGGCCACACTGCCTTTGAGTTTGGTGGCTTGCAGTTGTGTGCTGAAGGCGTTGGATTGTTCGGGAATGTTGGCGCTGTTAATTGACGTACTATTCATCTGAGCTGAATTGGCCATCTGAGCTGAACTCGGCAACTGAGAGTTGCGGTTCACAATCAAGACATCATCCAACTGCTTACGTTCTTCGGGAGTCCATTGTTTGCGTTGGTTCATAGAGGCATATTGTGGATTAGAGGGTGCGCTGCTAAGCCCAGTGTGCAATAGGTCATTATCGATTGAGTCATCAGGATTAGGTTTGTCATTTTTTCCATCATCATTTGATATATCAGGTGCATCCCCTAAGCGATTACCGATTTCTTTACCGCTGGTACTGTTGGCTTTATCCTGTTTCCTATGACTGAAACCGCCGTTAACCAGCACTAAGACTAAAATTAGCACTAACCCAATAATGCCCATCACAGGTTTGGATAACGTTAGACGGCTTTGTTCATTTCCCATTAATTCAGGAACAGCTTGAGTTTCTACAAGGGTGGGTTCTGTTGATGAGTTGTTAGTGTTATTCATTCAAACCTCCTTTAACTTTACGAACCACATCATGAATATTGCTGCTTTGGTATTTGGCTGGAGTTTCGTTGCTGAAGCTTTGATTAAATAAGCACACCACAGTTTTGCCTTGTCGCAGCACCAATTGCCCCACAATTCGCTGAACGATCACCGTATCTGGATAACGAGGATTAACGTTGGAGTTCACCAAGCTTTCGCTGTTATCAGAATTGATGATGTAAATCGCAGGTAAATCTTGCTTGCGATTGAATTTGAGATAAGTAAAACGGCCATCGTCAAAGGCATGAATGGGAGCAATACGGTCATCGCCTTTAAAGAAGTAATTCTGGTTTTTGACCTGTGGCGGTTGCGAACTATTGAGCTGTCTGCTTAATGCTTGTTGTTGCTGTTTAATATCAGTTTGACGCTGCGCTGCCGGATAACGAAAATCAATGGCAAACATCATGTCATTCGGTTGCGGATGGGCACCGTGTTGCGACCAATGTGCTGATAGTTCGAAATTATAGACTCGTCCTCCGGTGTTAGAAGTGGTTAATACAGTCATATTGGTGATGGCTTTTTGCGCTTTGGGTTTGATAAAAATATGATTGGCAACAGGCGTAACCGACCAAGCTTCACTGTCGCCCATGGCAATTTGCTTAATGCTTTCGCCTTGCGCAAAAGCGATATCGGTAGCAAAACCATAATGGCCAACCAATTTAACTACCTGATCACTTTGGTAATTAATGTGTCGTACTCGTTTATCCAGCTTGCCAATGTGTGGGGTTTCAAGGGCATGGGCTGGAAAACAGATTCCTATTATCGTCAGACCTGCGAAGGCAGGTATCCAGAGCCTTTCTCTTATGTTCAAAAGCAAAGTCGCTAGACTTCTACCTGCGCAGGAGTGACAAAGAGAAATAAGTTCCACTATTGTCATTTAATCACCTCCGCTGGCTTGATCATTGCGGTAACTCAGCACTTGAAATCCAAGTGGATTAAGGCGGCGATCTTCGAGCTTCATTGGTGAATTACGATAGACAAAAGTGATAGTGGCGACCCAATGAGTCAGTGGGTTAGATTCACCAAGGCGTTTGATTTGTTTGCTGTAACGCACCAATGCAGTTTTTCGCTGCTCACTATCAAGCTCTTCACTGGCAATAAAACTGATTGCTTTGATATGAATGCCAGCCTGCGCACTTTTCCCATATCGATTAATCGGAGCATTGTGATTGGACTTTGGATCAGTCAGCGTGGCGTAACTTTGCTGCACAGGTTCAGCCGACATAATACCGATCATGTTTCGGTCGTAACGTCTGGTTTCCCATTGATAGCTTTCTCGATGGCGTAAATACTGAGTGAGCCAGTATTTATCCATCACTTCTTGGGCTTTGATTTTAACTTGGCCGTGACTGACCAGCGTTGAAACCACGTCCACTAAGCCTGTATTGTTATCCACTCGAATGACGAAAGGCTCAATTGTTTTTAGTGGCAACAAACACACTAATCCAATGCCTTGCAGTACAGCGATCACTGTAAATAAGATGCAGCAACGCCATGCTCGTTGTTCGGATTGTTTTATGCGAACACTGACCTGCGCGTCCCAGCCGCGAGCTTCAGTAAAATATTGTTTAGCCAGTTGTTGCTCATTCATTGACTCCGTTATTGGCTCAGATAAGGCTTTAGTCATGTTTCACCTCACTGGATATGTCTACAGGTGTGGTGTTGACTGGCTTCAAGCCTTTACCATGGTCATGACAATGTGGCGGTTTAGGTGCGCTGCTGCAGTGACTTAACAACAATACGAGACAAGGGCAAAGTAAACTTTTCATCATAGATTTGTTCATGAAGGCGGTCTCCCTGAGACGGTATTACCACCGAAACGTTGTTGATAAGCGTGATAGCCAGCGCCAACGGGACGTAATGGTGTTGATAGGGCTTGTCCGGCGTAACTCATGTCTCGCCTGATATTTCGATATTGATTACGCAAAGTGGTTGGGCGCATGGCATGCAGACTACTGGCGATAGCGCCTTGCGCTGCAATAGCGACCCCACCACCTAATGCTGCCGCCATTGCTGGGATTTGTTTCATCACCAAAATGCACAGCCCCAATACCACGCACAGCATCGAGCTGTCACTTAACGTGGTAATGGCAGAATGGTTATTGGCGATTTGAGTTAAATAGCTGGTTGCGACAGAGGTCATCAATTGCCCCGATGCCACACCTAACAATAAGATGAAACCAAAATTCAGTACCATGCCGAGCCAGCTTTCAAAAAAACGCTGAGTGGCTTGGAACAGCAGTAAAACAAAGAAAGCAGGGCCGATGGCCAGTAGAATACTGACCATGACTTTACTGAGCAAAATGAAAAAGGCGACAATTAAGGTTAAGCAGCTTCCAATCAGCAATACCGCAATCGCCAGGAAGTACATGCCGAAATTGCCATCCATTACGCCACCTTGTCGCCAAGCGTTATCGGCTAACACAAAGATTTGACTGAACAGATGGTCGAGCAAGCTGGCCGCATCTTGGTTATGTCCATCTGACAAAATGGCGGCGATGGTTTGGGGTGTTTCACTGAGAAACGTTACAACCGTATGATTGTAACGACCTACTGTTAAGCCTAATGTCATAATGAAGCCAATCCGCAGAATGCGAAAAAATCCTTCTTGCAATGGTGCTTCACTTTTTCCCATCATCATCGAATAACCCCAAATGGCTATCCAGATGATCATCATGCTGGTAAATATCGGCACTAAAAACTCAATCAACCGAGCTGAGCCTTGCTGGACATAATTATCCAGCGCCTTATCGACCATGTGGAAGATGCTTTGGTAGAGATTACTGGTCGCCGCCATGATGCAATCCTCTTAATGCCAGTCAATGGGATGCAACTCGCCAGCCGATAGCTGAGTTGCCGCTTGCAGTGCATTAATACAGTTGGGCTGCTTTCGATACTTGGCCGGATTATTACTGCAGCGCGTTAATGTTTGTTGGAGCCTTGTGTCATGCGCCATAAACCAATTGACGGTATGCGTGGTTTCTATAGGAATAGACTTATCGAAACAGCCAGTTAACGTGAGTGTTAAAATACTCATTAATACAAATAGTTTGAGTCTCATGCTGATACCTCATTTCATTCAGCGTGTCATTTCAGCCTTTACTGAATTGATGATAAAAAATCACTTCCAATTGATTGGATGTAATTCACCCGCGGATTCCACCGCCATTTGAGTAATCCGTTGTTTTGCTAACGCATCATTGGCCTTGGCTTGTGCGCTTAACAATTGCAGCTTGGCTTGTTCGTTTGCCAGCATTACACCTTCGGCATTAATTCGAGCGTGTAAGTCTTGAATGTCTTTTTGCTGCGGGGCGTTGTCTATACGACGAATTAACCGAAGTAATTGGTTGTAGCGAGTTTGAGTTTGTTGCAGTGACACTTGAGTTTGCCTAAACCATCGACCTCGATAACGATTAACATCATCAAATAGCCCCGCAAATTCACCGCCGAGTTTGAGCGATTGACTGTTGTGTAATCCTTGCTTTTTTAAGGTTAAGTTGGGATCAACTTTTACTGTGATGTCATAAATGGAATCAATCACGCCAGACATATGGCGCACACCATTAATGCTGTGCAAATTGTCTTTGGCTGCATCCAATTGCTGTTTGAGCGTTTCAATTTCTCGGAGCATGTGCTGAGCTTGAACAATTTGTTGCTCAAGATTGGCCACATCAATGACAGGCATATTGGCTTTAGTCACAAATGAAGCGAGTAAGCATAAAAAAGGTAAATATCTCATGACTGACCACGCTTATCGGTTACCTGTTGATAGTAAAGTGGCAGCCAGTCCTCTACGTTACTGCCGACCTTATCAACTAAGGTATGCATTAATTTCACTTTGTCGGTCGTTCCAGAAATCACCGCTAACTCTTCATCAAAATCGCTCAAATCCAATCCAGTGACAATACTGTCGTGACCTCTCTTGATCAGAAATTGTCGTGAGTTCGGTTGCAGATGAGTTTTAACTAGTTCAAATTCACGTTCAGTGAGATTAAGGCCATCGATGTAATCTTCTCGTTTGGCTTTAGGATTAGGCATAAAGATAAACGTGGCGCATTGTTCAATCAGAGTGTGCGCAATGGGTGAATTGAGTACGTCTTTAGCGGATTGAGTGGCGTACACCATGATGCCATTTTGTTTACGAATGACTTTTTGCTTGTTGTTGGCCAAGTCCTCAAAGTATTCATCGGCAATTAACTTCCAAAACTCATCCATGATGATTTGCAATCTGCGTCCATCAATCAGCTCTTCGATACGGTGGAACAAGTACATAACAATGGGTGTTCTTATCTCTGGATGATCTAAAAATTCCGTCACGTCAAAGGCGAGTAGTTTCTGATACGTGACATCCAATTCATCAATTCGATTGTCCAATACCCAAGCGAGCTCTCCACCTTCACACCATTTTTGCAATCTCGCATGGCAACCATTAGTGTCAACGGGATCTAAAAATTCCAAGCAACGACTCAATCGGCGCAGAGGTTTATCCAACGCCATCACGCCATTGACGGCAATACTCAGTTCTTGTTGCTCAGCGTGCGTTAAATTACTGCCCATCAACTTGGCTAACAGTGACGTCAAAAATAGACGATTCCCTGGCGTATCCTCTAAATGAAACGGATTAAAGCCAGTTGCTTTACCCATCTCCAGCGGGAGATATAAACCACCGCAAGCACGAACGTAAATTTCTAATCCTCTGTCCTTATCAAACAGAATTTGAGTGGGTCCATACTTTTTACTTTGTGAAATAAGAAAACCTTGCAACACGGTTTTACCCGAGCCAGAGGCACCAATGATCAAGGTGTTGCCCAAAGCGTGGTGCTCATCCTTGAGCTGGGTCTCCTTAGAGGAGCTTTTACACGTCACTTTGGGTGTTGTGCTCGGTTTATGAGGGTTACGTTTTTGGGCATTACTCTCATGAAAATTAAAGTAGTAAGGTGAGCTAGATGCAGTTTTGAACATGGTGACCGCCGCGCCCCATTGATTACCATCAATTTGCCCTGATGGATAATTATGAAAACTGCAAAAACCAGAAAAGTTGCGAGATGAAATGGGGGCAGGTCGTGGACGATACTTACTGTTCGCAGGTAACTGTGACCAATAAGCCGCCGCCATGCCCGTATCTTCACGAACCGGAATGATGGCAATATCAGCCAATTCGGATTTCACTGAAGCCATGTGTTGATTGAGCTTATCATCCGAGTCGGCGAGAACCGTTAATACCAGATGATGCTCACCATAAACGATCCGATTAGACGTTAACTCATCTAATCCAAAACTGATTGACTCCACTTGCGACAGCGCTAAATCACCCGTGGTATTAAGTCTGTTTTGTTGCTTGATCAGTAATTGTGTCGCTAACGGCTTAGATAGAAACTGAAAACTTTGTGTCAGAATAAAACGAAAGGGCGCTGACAATAATGCATTAAGTAAACCTGCTTCAGTGCTTTCAGGGTATTGAGAAATGCTTAAACAAGCGCCGAACTGTGTATCGGCAATGCCTTTTAACGCAAAAGTGTTACTGCCGAAAAGTGGTCGTATTCGCGGCAAAGCATAAGCAATATCCACTTTTGGAAGTGTTCGAGGTTGCCATTCGCCATTGACCAAAAAATCTAGAAAAGTCAGCACTTCAGAATGAAAGTGACCTTCTTTAAAGTAAGTCGTGAGCAATTCAGGTTGGTACTCAGTGAGCGATGCCATCACCGTACTGATTATTTCATCTAACGCACACATGGTCTTGATCTGCTGAGCAATGCGTTGCTCTTGTGTTTGCGTTTTTTTGAGTAGTCGTAACGGTTCACTGCTGCTCTCGGAATAGATAATCGTTAAATACAGTTCGTTTACGTACAGTTGGCTTTGGCACACCTTAGCGGCATATTTTTCATTGAGCTTGCGGTCAAACTCAGTAGTAAATTCACCTTCAGGAAAAACCTTATGCTCACGACGAATGATGTGGGACCACAGGCAAACATTCGGGCTAGATATGTTTCGCAATAATAAATTGAGTTGCTCTTTATATAATTGAATTTGCTCTGCATCTTGAGTCTCATGAGCGATGCCTTGCAGTTTAATGATTTGTAGATATTCATCATTACAGGTTTTGATGGTGTTTAAGTCGCACAAGGTTTGATAAGGAATGAACTCAGATACGGTATTTTCTCGTTGCCACAGCTTAGGTAACGCTTTTGCAATCATCATGCGAGTCTCCAACTACCAACGTCATAATTAGGGTTACGGGTATTGATGTAAGGACAAGCGGTAGCTGCCCCAAAGTGACGCCAACCAAGAGATTTGGCTTTAGTAATGAGCCATAAATAAATCAAGCGAAAGATGCGTGGATCACGTAAACACAATCCGTACATCAAACCATGCAAAGGTATATACAGCAGAAGGGTCAGAGGGTTTTTAGTCGCAATCATTAACATGGCCACTAATCCACCCGCGACAATTAGACCATCTAACGTCACGCCCCATTTAATTGCTGGCCGAGTAACGGCAACGAAAAGCGGATCTTGATAATTCATATTAATTTCCTCAAGAAAATCTTCTTATGACACCGCAGAGATGATCAGATCGACAATGGTGGCACCGCCAAAAACAAGTACGATGCCAGCAATGTACTTACCGCAAGTTTCTCCAGTAATGCGACCAAACCAAGCGAGATAACCGAGTATCGCGATACCGATAATGGCGGCACTGCGAGCAATGCCATTGGTGAGTAAATCCATCACCCAATCCACGCCTTCGGTAATTGGGTTAGCAAAAGCTATTTCAGGCACCAGAGATAGAAATAAGAATAAAAAAAGATGGGCGAAGAACGCACGAACCATGAGGTAGTGTGCTGTATTTTTTACAGTTTTAGTTGGTGAGTTCACTTTCATTATTACATTCCAAACGTCAGTTCGAGTTGATCATGAAAGACACTTCACATCCTTGATAGCATCAAGATAAATTAGCTTGTGATGTGGAAGATTACACAGCAAATAATGACTGTAAACACTTGTAATAAAATATAATTTCAAATGTTTAAAATAGGTCTGGGATGATCAACTTAGGTTCCAAATGGCGAATGGATTTCTTAACGGAAGTTAATGTTTGAGAGAAAAACAGAATGAAAACTTGTTCAGGTGGGAATGTAAATGGCACATCATTCAACACGTATTAGCCAAAGGCTTTCGGTGAGTACGAGATTACGGATTATTAGCAGGTGCCAAACGACAGCGGCTTAAAGAAATTCAGATGTTATTGGCGCTGCTGCAGCGGACTTACTTTACCCAGTAACACCAAAATCGAAAGAACCAAAGCCATCAAACTGTGTTCATGCTGCAAAAGTCCGATGAAATTCATGGGAATAAAGAAACCGATAGGCTTTCATCTACTGATTGGCTAAAGGCAAGAAATCATAATAAGGATAATGGTTTAACTCAACCGAGGGCGTCGAAACGATAAAAACAACAACTTAACGCAAGAGGGATATTGGCGGTTTAAATTATAAACTCACTTCGCCAGGGAATAGCGATGCCTACAAAAAAGGAGTCCTTAAAAAGACTCACTCACATCACCCATCTGCGACAGAGCTATTTGCATATATAAGTAGAAAACACACTGAGATGGGGCTTGTTCAACAACTAGATAAGATGGCGGCTGCGCGCCATCTATCCTTATTATATTTTTTGTCACCTTACCCTAGAGTAAAATGAGTAGTATTTGAATCTATAAGTAAGGAAAGTAATTTTACCAATACCTGTGGATTGTTAATTTCGCAAACACTTTCTATTTGTGAATCACTTTCGCTAGAAGCAAGTTTGTAGCATTCATCTGAAAGAATATTACTAATCTCTTTCGCAAATAAGTATTTGCCTTTACCCAATACATAACGCTCAATTTCACAGCCTGCGTCAGGGTGTTCAGAAGGAAATTGTGATTCGACCATATCTAGGTTATCCAACGACTCTAATTTGACAAGCTTTTTCGTTAGCTGGCTTCCGACCTTAACTGTACCAACTTGTTCCCACTCATTAAAAAAATCAAATTCCATGTTATTCATTCCCCTCTGACTCAGTTCCTTCGGATTCTAGATCTGTAGGTTCGACATTTTCTCTATACCATACTTCAGCATTATCAAATATCGTCTTAGCGTTATCTGATATTTTACCTCCAGAAATAACACCTTTAACTCCTTGATCAACAATTTGTTTCGCCTTTCCAGGGTATATACCACTTGAATATACTTTTACTTCCAGGTAATCATCTATATTCGACACTTTACTTACTCCGTTTAGCTTTATTTTTATCTATAGTCTCGCCAAGCAACTTTAAAAAAGCATCTCTATCTTTACTCGCAACTTTCACATCGCCTTTTGGATCATTACCTTCAGTAGGGCTGACATCCAAGTTATTTTTTTTACCCAATTTCACAGCATTATCAACCATATCTTCATGCTTAATATAGGATTCGATTGCTTTTCTACCCGAGCTTTTTTTACACATTACGCATCCTCTTTTAGTGAAGAGAAATTCTTTCTTTGCTGTTCAAACGTAGAACTAGAAGACTCAGCGTGTCGTATTCCCTCGAAAACTGTTTTTTCAGAAATCTCATCCCCAATCAGTTTTTGTAAAAAAACTTTTTGCATTATCAAAATCAAATCATTTGGGGTCAGCTTCTTGGTACTTACTAACTGCTCAATTTCTTTATAATCAATATTTAGATCTGTACTAATAAAATCTAAGATTGGACTAATTAGCGCTTCAATTTCTTCAATATTTAATTGAGGATTTACCTCTATTTTCAAAGAAAATCGTCTTTTTACAGCTGAATCTAAATGACTAAACATATTTGTCGTTGCTGCAATGATAGGGGTAAATTCAAAAGACTCTAACAATAATTCATCCAATTGCGTAAGAAATGTATTTACTCCACGCCTCACTCCTGATGATTCATTAGCTAAATATCTCGAAGATAAAAGCGAGTCAACATCATCTATCTGTAAGAACACTTTTTTACCATAAGATGCTTGTTCTTTAAGTTCATCAAATAAGCTTTTAATTGCCTTAGATGTTTCCCCTAAATCTTTATTAACAAGAATATCTAAGCTTTCCCTATAATATTTAGTGCAATCGCTTTGCAGGTCGACTGCAAAATTTGACAATAATGAAGTTTTACCTGTTCCTGGAGGACCATATAGTAAAATAGTTGGCATAAAATGAAGAACTTTAGATTGCTCATTCCATTCATTTGACCAGATGAATTTACAGAATGTATTTACCATTTTTTCTTGGCGATCAAGGCCAATTAACTTTTGAATGGAACAATTAACATTGTTCTTTTTTTCTGAAAAAAAATGCATACATCTCCTGAAAATATAACGCCTGCATGTGTGGCGCCGTAGGCGTCCAATACGATGCATTTGTGTACGCCCAGCATGGGCATGAACTAATGAGGTGAAAGTCCTCAGTAGGAAGATCACCGTTTATTAACTTTATGTTATTAAACGTTAACTACTAGCCAATGGCAAGGGCTTATCCGCGAGGATTGGTCCGAAGGAAGCCGCTAGCAAATTTGCGAGCTGATGAACAAAAACATCATATGAGGCGTAGGCTACAACGTGATCTAATGGTCACAGTAAATGATGCAGCAGTGCAATGAAAGTTCATGTTTTTATCTGGGGAGATCTGCTTAACAAGCGATCGGTAAGCGACTAGTAAGGCTCTGGTCTACAAGTGCCTTGGCTTTTCAGTTTGATCGCCTGAAAAGAGCGAACAGATGAAAACCGATAGCGCACGTTGGGGCAACTCGATATGTGATTAAGCAGAAGTCAGCAGACGGCATAGTAGCCAAATGCCCATCGTAATGGTTGGGATAGCATGCTCCGCGCTAGCGTAGTGGGTACAGGGTGAAGGCCTGAACATTTAGAAGAAGGAGGAGCTTTGTCAAACTTGTCGATACCAACTACGTCGCCAGACGATTACTATCAACAGCGTGCTGATCCGCAACCAGCCTTTAACCGTAATTTATTCAATCAATTGCACGAACCTGAAAATATGCATCGTGCATGGCAGCAAGTTAGATCCAATAAAGGTGCGGCAGGAATCGATGGAATTACTATCGATGACTTCCCACTTTGGGCACAAACTCACTGGGAACAATGCAAACGATGGTGAATATCAACCTTCAGCGGTCAGACGGGTTGAAATTGAGAAACCTGATGGTGGTAAACGTCAATTAGGTATCCCAAACGTCAACGACCGTGTAATACAACAAGCAATTGCTCAAATTCTCACGCCCTTGTTTGATCCGCATTTCTCAGTTAATAGCTTTGGTTTTAGATCTAATCGAAATGCTAAACAAGCGTTGCTGCAAGTACAAAATATCATTAAGCAAAAGCGTAAAATCGCCGTTGATGTCGATCTGTCTAAGTTCTTTGACCGAGTTAATCACGATTTATTGATGACTCAATTGAAGAATAAAATACAAGATAAACGGCTACTTGCGCTTATCGGGAAATACCTTCGAGCAGGAGTAATGGTTGGTGATCAACTTCAACCCAGTCCAGAAGGTGTCCCTCAAGGTGGTCCACTGTCACCATTATTATCAAACATAATGCTTGATAATTTGGATAAAGAACTGGAAAGCCGAGGACATAAATTTGCCAGATATGCAGATGATTTTATCATTTTAGTGAAATCAAAACGTGCAGGAGAACGAGTGCTGTTAAGCATCAAACGATATTTAGCAAGTAAGCTTAAACTGGTTGTAAATTAACAGAAAAGCCGAGTAGTTAACGTCGGTCAAAGTAAATTTCTTGATTTTACTTTCAATCGAGGAAAGATCTAAAAACACTGCACATTTTTAAACAAAAGGTCAGGCGACTGACTAACCGAAATTGGGGCGTCAGTATGAGTTATCAGTTGTTTAAACTTCGCCAGTATCTGCAAGGTTGGATCAATTATTTTGGTATTGCCAATGTTTACCAAGCGAGTGTTGAACTGGATCATTGGATCCGTCGTAGAGTACGAATGTGTTACTGGCGTCAATGGCGAAAGCCAAGGACTAAAGTGCGGAATTTACTTAAACGTGGAGTCAGTCAGGATACAAACGGCAGTTGGTTGTGGAATAACCAGCAAAGGCTCTTGGCGCAGTTCGAAAACACCGGGGATACAACAAGCACTGAACAACGCTTATTTAAAGAAAGAAGGTTTATATTCACTACGAGAAGGGTGGATTTCGGTGCATTACCCTTTAAACAGAGTCTAAATGAACCGCCCTGTGCGGAGCCGCATGCAGGGTGGTGGTGTGTCATGAGAGCAGAGTCGGTCTGTTCGCAACTGTAATTGAGATGGAGGAAGGCCCTCCGGTGGCGGCTTCTGGAATCGACCACCAAACTACTGTGAGCTGCGTTGGTTAAGAGTCAGGGTAGTGAGCGTCAAAGATTGATTACCAAAACATGTTTAACCGTGATTCCGCACCTGTTTTTTGCATTAATTATTGTGAGACAGAACACGTATCTTTGATGCGTAAACGTCCGCTGAATTACGTCTAGCCCAGCTTAACGTTCCATGGCAGTAGGCTATCAAGCTCGGTCGGTGATTTTGCTAATTCTTCTAAGCAGTGATTGATGTAATCAAAAGGGATCAAGCCATTTGCTTTCGCTGTTTCTATTATGCTGTAAAG
>VSKX01042715.1_pt1 | contig 45663 bp, 35 predicted proteins | sample 4799481 | NCBI WGS metagenome assembly VSKX01 (sample SAMN12179537, study PRJNA552185) | sponge metagenome | biome: deep-sea hydrothermal plumes; feature: spots directly above weak diffusing fluid; material: sea water; isolation source: sponge from the Swan site of a hydrothermal vent ...
CCCATAATATAACCGCCACCAATAAATGAGGCCGTTACTGTCGCGCAGAGCGTAAAACTTCCAAAGGAACGTTTCCAAACGGAGTATTCAGAAAACGTAGTTATATTCCGACTGCTGTATAAACCAATGATGATGTTAATAGAAAAAAAACAACAAATGATCACAATATCTAACATGGAGTCTCCAGTTATGACTCCATGTCGGCTTGTTTAAAAAATAAAAGGCTGCAAATTGCAGCCTTTTATTTTTTACGCCATATCTACGTAAAAATTAATTCTCTCGAGTTTTAGCGAATTCAATATCTGGGTATCTTTCCATACTCAAATTCAAATTCACCATACTTGGAGCGATATAGGTCAGGTTATTACCGCCATCTAATGCTAAGTTCATACTGCATTTTCTACGGAATTCTTCTAACTTACGTTCATCATCACCATACACCCAACGAGCTGTCGCTACGCTGATCGCTTCGTAAATAGCTTCGACGTTGTATTCTGTTTTAAGTCGCCCAACAACTACTTCAAACTGAAGCACACCCACAGCGCCAACGATCAAGTCATTCGTATCTAAAGGGCGGAATACTTGTACAGCGCCTTCTTCAGATAACTGAACCAATCCTTTTAACAATTGCTTCTGTTTGAGGGGATCACGCAGCCGAATCCGGCGGAACATTTCTGGTGCAAAGTTAGGAACACCGGTAAAACGTAACTTCTCACCTTCAGTGAAAGCATCACCGATACGGATCGTGCCATGGTTATGTAAGCCAATAATATCGCCAGGATAAGCTGTTTCTGCACGTTCACGATCGCCCGCCATAAAGGTTAATGCATCGCTAACGTTCACATTTTTATTGATCCGTACGTGATGCATTTTCATACCTTGACGATATTTGCCCGAACAAACTCGCATAAACGCAACACGGTCACGGTGTTTTGGATCCATATTCGCTTGAATTTTGAAAACAAAGCCTGAAAATTTTTCATCTGTAGGCTTAACTTCACGTGAATCTGCTTCACGAGGTAATGGACGAGGTGCCCACTCGACCATACCATCAAGAATATGATCAACGCCAAAGTTACCTAAAGCTGTACCAAAGTAGACTGGGGTCAACTTCCCTTTTAAGAAAGCATCATGATCAAACTCATGAGCCGCACCGAGCACTAATTCAAGTTCATCTCGTAAATCATCTGCGATATCACCAATCGCTTCATCCAACGCTGGATTATCAAGTCCTTTAATGACCACAGAATCCTGAATCGTATGACCTTTATTGTTTTGATAAAGAATCACTTCATCACGCAGAATATGATAAACACCCTTAAATTCTTTACCTGAACTAATTGGCCATGTGATCGGCGCGCACTTCATTTTTAGAATATCTTCAACTTCATCCATTAATTCAATTGGATCACGAATATCACGATCCAATTTATTCATGAAAGTTACAATTGGCGTATCGCGCAAACGAGTAACTTCCATCAACTTAATGGTACGTGCTTCAACACCCTTAGCAGAATCAATCACCATCAAACAAGAATCGACAGCAGTCAATGTACGATATGTATCTTCAGAAAAATCTTCATGGCCGGGGGTATCTAGGAGATTGATCAACGCGCCTGAGTATGGAAACTGCATAACCGAAGTGGTGATCGAAATTCCACGATCTTTTTCCATCTCCATCCAGTCTGACTTTGCATGCTGACCAGATTTTTTACCTTTTACGGTACCAGCCTTTTGCAAAGCTTGTCCAAAAAGTAATACTTTTTCAGTAATGGTGGTTTTACCCGCATCAGGGTGAGAAATAATGGCGAAGGTACGACGTTTCGACACTTCTTCTGAGATCACTGTACTCGACATGTAATGATATTCTTTTAGCTGATTGCTTTAATCCTTTACTCAAGAATTTACCCAAAAGTAAGAATAAGCAGGATGACAAAATATTTGGTGTCATTTTCGCTTATCTAATCGTCAGATACAACGGCAAAGCAAAATGCGTCACCTATACTCAACATAATTTAGAAAAATATGTTGAGTAATTGATGAAAACATCAGATTTATTTGTCAAAGCATTAGAAAACGAAGGCGTTGAATATATTTATGGTCTCCCGGGAGAAGAAAATCTCGACTTTCTGAATTCATTGCAAGGTTCGTCCATCAAACTCATTCTTACAAGGCATGAACAAACTGCAGGATTTATGGCTGCCACATACGGACGCCTCACAGGAAAACCCGGTGTCTGTTTATCGACACTTGGTCCCGGAGCAACAAACTTCGTTACTGCAGCAGCATATGCTCAACTCGGTGCTATGCCGATGATTATGCTCGGCGGACAAAAACCAATAAGAAACAGCAGCCAAGGGCGTTTTCAATTAGTTGATGTGGTCGGGTTGATGAAGCCGATCACTAAATACTCAGAACAAATTTCAGATGGTAGCAATGTCCCTCACATGCTAAGAGAAACGTTTAGAATTTGTAGCGAAGAACGCCCCGGTGCAGCTTACATAGAGCTACCTGAAGATATTGCCCGCTGTTATACTGACACGCACGTTTATGACGTTATTAACTATCCTCCTCCACAGGCCAATCAACACAGTCTCGATGAAGCCGTTGCAATGATTAATGCAGCGAACATGCCTTTGTTATTAATTGGTGCTGGAGCGAACCGAAAACGCATAACAAAAGAGCTCACTGAATTTATTAATAAAACAGGTATATACTTTTTTAATACTCAAATGGGGAAAGGTGTTGTAGATGAAAGGCATCCTCAATGTCTTGGCACTGCAGCATTATCAAAAGATGATTTTCTACATTGTGCAATTGAACGCGCCGATCTCATTATCAATGTTGGTCACGATATTATTGAAAAGCCCCCTTTTTTGATGAAGAAAAATGGCACAAAAGTGATCCACATTAACTCTTTTCCTGCTCGGAATGATGAAGTTTACTTTCCTCAATTAGTTATCGTTGGAGACATAAATAACAGTGTCGAGCGACTTACTGAACAACTAGACGTTCTAAACCAAGACGCTGGGTATTTTAAACGAGTAAAGCATTACGTTGATGATATGACATCTGAATACTCTAACGATAAGCGATTCCCGATTTTGCCTCAACGATTAGTAAAAGTACTGAGGGAGCAAATGGAAGCTGAAGATATCGTTACTTTAGATAATGGCATATATAAAATTTGGTTTGCCAGAAATTACCCTTGTTATAGCAATAATACACTCTTACTGGACAATGCACTTGCTACTATGGGCGCAGGTTTGCCATCTGCTATTGTCGCTAAGCAACTTAACCCGAACAAAAAAGTTGTCTCAGTTAACGGTGATGGCGGCTTCATGATGAACTCACAAGAACTCGAAACAGCCGTGCGACTGAAACAAGATTTAGTTGTCATCATATTAAATGATAGTGCTTATGGCATGATAAAATGGAAACAGGAGGGAAGAGGGTTTAGTGACTTTGGTTTAGACTTTAATAACCCTGATTTTGTTGCTTATGCGAATAGTTTTGGTGCCATTGGTCACCGCCCCAAGGATCATGACGACTTTTTGAAAATATTATCTAATGCCATTAACTCGAAGGGTGTGCACGTCATTGATTTACCGATCGACTATTCGATGAACCATCAAATATTGAATATTATTACCAAAGAGAGCCAATGTATTATTTAACAACAGAAAAAATGGAAGTTTAAAGTTTATAAATAGTGCGCAAGAAAGAACTTACGCTCCAATTACTCAATCTTTCAGTTTATTTTTGCTCAATATTAACAAGTTCAATGCCCGCGTATCGATATTCAACATAATCATGCACACCAGTGGCTAATGTCAGCCTAAACCATTCTTTCGCTATGTCGTTATTGCCAACGAATGCGGCTTGTTTCGCCATATAAAAATACGCTTCACACAAATGTTCAGCATAAACCTTCTCAGCGGGAGCACTTTCTAAATCTATGTCTAGCTTTGCTCTAGTGAGCAATTGACTTTCTGAAAGCTCCCCTAAATAGTAGTCAACAATTGCGGTTGACCATTCATCATTAGCAAGTGTTTGGCGATGTTTCTTGAGTTCAATAGCAGCGGCTTTGTCATCTTTCTCACGATTGGCAATATACAACCATAATGACCGATATCCATCTTTTGGGTTAGCATCATGGAAAGTTTGTAAGTCTCCTAACGCTAAGTCATTGCGACCACCGTAGTATAATGAAATACCACGATTAAGATGAGCGTAATCATAATTTGGTGCAAGTTCTAATACCGCATCAAAAGCTTCATAAGCGTTATTAAAATTACCTTCTTGAGTATAATAGATGCCAAGGAAATTGTAGGCATCAGCTAAAGTAGGCTCTAGCTTTAGTGCTTGCTGAAAATCATAGCGTGCCAGTAATCTCAGGCCAACTTTATCGTATGAAACACCACGCTCGTAATGAAACCTCGCTTTTTGCTCCGGTGTTAACTTCACCGTTGTTAATATTTCATTCAATCTCGCAATATTAATCTCAGCTTTTTGCTCTGGTAGCGCAGGCTCTACTAACAAGGCAGTATTATTTGTTGATGCGCAACCAACAAGTAGATTAATGCCTAGTACAGCCAAAAGAACATGCAGGTTTCGTTTCATTAAGATAAGCCTTTGAAATTGTGAACACTGCTGCATCATATCAACTCATCATTAAAACAGCCATGCAAACCTATTTACTCAATAAGAAAATTATAAAAAAGACATAAAAAAAGGAGATCCTAAGATCTCCTTAATAAATATCAAAACGATACAGCTAGAGTATTACTCAGCAGCAGGCTTTGCTTCTTTAATCGATAGACGAACGCGGCCTTGGCGATCGACTTCCATTACTTTAACGTCAACTTCTTGGTTCACTTCTAGGTGATCAGAAACGTTAGCAACACGCTCTTCACTGATTTGTGAAATATGAACTAGACCATCTTTACCAGGAAGGATGTTAACAAATGCACCGAAATCAACGATACGTATAACTTTACCTTTGTAGATAGTGCCAACTTCAACTTCTGACGTTAACTCTTCGATGCGACGGATCGCTTCGCGAGTATCATCGCCACTTGCAGAGGCAATACGTACAGTACCATCATCATCCAATTCAATCGTGGTGTTGGTTTCTTCAGTTAGTGCACGAATTACCGCACCACCTTTACCAATAACATCACGGATTTTTTCTGGGTTGATTTTGATAGTCGTAATACGTGGAGCATGATCAGAAATATCATCACGATGAGAACCAATTGCTGAGTCCATCACGTTCAATATATGGATACGAGCACCAAGCGCTTGCTGTAGTGCGATTTCCATGATTTCTTGAGTGATACCTTCAATCTTGATATCCATCTGAAGTGCAGTGATACCACCACTTGTTCCAGCAACTTTAAAGTCCATATCACCCAAGTGATCTTCATCACCTAAGATGTCAGAAAGTACAACGAAATCGTCGCCTTCTTTAACAAGACCCATTGCAATACCTGCAACAGAAGTTTTAATTGGTACACCAGCATCCATAAGAGCCAATGAAGTACCACAAACTGAAGCCATTGAGCTTGAACCGTTTGATTCAGTAATTTCAGATACAACACGGATGCTGTATGGGAATTCTGATTCAGAAGGCATAACGGCCTTCATTCCACGCCAAGCTAATTTACCGTGACCAATTTCACGACGCTTAGGTGAACCAACCATGCCAGTTTCACCAACTGAATATGGAGGGAAGTTATAGTGAAGCATGAAACGGTTTACACGTTCGCCCATGATGCTATCAATTTTTTGTGCATCACGTTCTGTACCAAGAGTACAAGTAACAAGAGCTTGAGTTTCACCACGAGTAAATATGGCACTACCGTGAGTACGCGGTAATACACCCGCTAATACGTTTAGCGCACGGATCATGTCTGGTTCACGACCATCTATACGCGGCTCACCACGGATAATACGACCACGAACAACATTCTTTTCTAGGCTACCCAATAAATCGTCAACTGTTCTCAAGTCAACTTCAGGATTTGCTTCAACTAGAGCGGCTTTAGCTGCATTTTTAACTTCAGTCACAGCATCACGACGTTCGTGCTTAGCAACGATGTTGTAAGCTTCACCGATACCGTTTGCCGCTAAATCAGCAATTTTAGCTTTTAGATCTTGATCTACCGCTGGAGCAGCCCATTCCCATTCAGGAGTGTTAACTTCAGCTTTAAATTCTTTAATAGCATTCACAACAACTTGTTGTTGATCATGACCATAAACCACTGCACCAAGCATGATTTCTTCAGCTAATGCATCAGCTTCTGACTCAACCATCAATACTGCTGAATCAGTACCTGATACAACAAGGTTTAGCTGGCTATCAGCCATTGAGTCAACAAGCGGGTTAAGTGTGTATTCACCGTTAATATAACCAACACGAGCTGCACCTAGTGGTCCATTGAACGGAATACCAGAAATAGAAAGTGCTGCTGAAGTACCAATCATTGAAACAATGTCTGGCTCAATTTGCGGATCAACAGAAACAACAGTGATGATTACTTGAACTTCGTTTTTAAAACCGTTCGGAAACAATGGACGAATCGGACGGTCAATCAGGCGTGCAATCAGAGTTTCATCTTCAGCAGGTCGACCTTCACGTTTGAAGAAACCTCCTGGGATTTTGCCGGCAGCATACGTTTTTTCCTGATAGTTAACTGTCAGAGGAAAAAAGTCACGACCTGGATCGGCTACTTTCTTTCCAACTACGGTAACCAACACTGTTGTGTCGCCCATACTTGCTAGTACTGCTGCGTCAGCTTGACGTGCAATTACTCCGGTTTCCAGAGTGACGGTATGCTGACCGTATTCAAAACTCTTTACAATAGGATTCACTTGACCCATTCCTTAATTAATTTACCTTACGTTTCGCGCGTTAGTATACTTTAACTCCACGGTACAGATAAAGCGCCTATACTGATCTGATGCTAATAACATGAAAACTGATGCTCATATCGTGAAAATAAGCAGCTGGATCATTTCAAATCGCTAAATTTAACTGAATAATTCTTTTTAAACTGATTGATTACAACATTAGAAATATAAATCGATTGAACATCCAATAAAGTAACAAGGAAGATACTTGGCTTGACTTCATTAACTTGGAAGCTAACTTACCTCGTACTGCTCACAGTGCTCTGTTTTGCAGCGTGTATTTTTGTCATCGAATTTATTTCAGCTACTATGGCCGAGAAACAACAATTAGCCTATCAGCAACAACGGTTAATTCAAAGCCTTGGGCAATCTAGCATAAAATCTCGCACAGACAGTAATTTACTTTTAGCTGAAAAACTTTTAGATCAATCACTTACTTCATCCTGGATACAGTCAGTTCAAATAGAACTGAGCAATGGAGGCAAAGTGTTCAGTGCCAATAAACCGCCCAGCCAAGCAACAAGCTATGTCGTTCAATCTATCAATTGGTTACTAAAAGATATTCAATCAAGCTCTCATTTACTGTATAGAGAACCCCTTCAACTGGCCCCTAACACCAAAATAACTCTCGAGCCTTTTGCAAGAGTAACGCTAAACTATGACACTAATTTGATCAGTGCTCAGCTTTATAAGCATCTAAAGTATACTTTTTTGATTTCACTTAGTGGTGCAATCGCCCTTACATTGGCTTTATCCTATGTATTCCATCGTTTTCTAACCTTACCGATTATCAAATTAAGCGAAGCGATTGATTCAATAAACCCTGATTCACCGAAAGCTAGCTTGTTGCCAAAGCTGACTTATCATAAAAAAAATGAACTTGGCGCTGTAATTTCTAAGTTCAATCAAATCTTGATTCAATTCGATACAACCCAATTAAAGCTCAGGAAGTTAGCCACCAAAGATTCTCTAACAGGATTACCTAACAGAACACTTTTTTTAGAATCTATCACATATGCGATTCAGCGTGCCCGAAGCCAACGACGCAGTTTTTCAATTTATTTTATTGACATCGATCGATTCAAAAATGTAAATGATTCATTGGGACATGCATTAGGTGACAGATATCTCACTCGAATTGCACGAGTTCTGAAGAGAGTTGTCGGTGAGAAAGGTACTGTAGCAAGACTAAGCGGTGACGAATTTACAATTCTAGCCAATGATGTTCAGACGCCATCTCAAGCCGCTGAATTTGCTAAAAAGCTAATAAAACAAATCAACAAACCTCTTCAACTAAATGAACATCAACTTCATCCAAATGCCTCCATTGGTATATCAACATTTCCAGATGATGGTCATACACCTGAAGATCTAATTCGTCACGCTGATACCGCAATGTATAGCGCTAAGTCGACAGGCTTAGGAAAATGGACCTTCTTCAATACAAAAATGACAGATAAAGCCATCGCAACTTTAACGATAGAAGCAGATTTACATCAGGCACTTAAAGATGAACAACTTGAGCTTTATTTTCAGCCAAAAATTAACTTAATTTCTGGTAAAATCATGGGTGCAGAAGCTTTAATAAGATGGAGAAAAGGTGACAAACTTATTTCTCCTGGTGTGTTTATTCCTATTGCTGAGGAATCAGGGCTCATCATCGCCATCGGGCAATGGGTGATAAAACAAACTTGCATAATCTTAGCTGAATGGAGACGACATTATAATAATGTTCCACCTATCGCTATCAATATTGCTTCGAAACAATTCGTCGATCCCAAACTCGTTTCTCAAATTAAGCAACACGCATTAAGCCGACATGTACCTACACATTTAATCGAAATAGAAATTACCGAAAGCTCATTCATTAATGACATTCAATTCGCTATATCCCAAATAGAGCAGTTAACGAGCGCAGGTTTTAAAGTGGCTATAGACGATTTTGGTACAGGCTATTCTTCCTTATCTTACTTAAAGCTCCTTCCCATTAACACGCTTAAAATTGATAGAGCTTTTATCGAAGGCTTGCCAGAAAACGATGAGATTGCTACTACGATTTTAATGTTGGGCAAACAAATGAATTTAAACATTGTTGCTGAAGGCATTGATGAAGAAAAGCAATTGGAGTGGCTAAAGGAAAATCAATGCCCTATAGGACAAGGGTTTATCTTCAGTAAGCCTTTATCGAAAGATCAATTCGAAAAGCAATATATGCAACCGAACCAAGAAGCGATGACATTCACGTAATTAAAAAATTGTGCAAGATTACTAGCAAGTTAAGCTTCCTTCATAAATCTTGAGCTAAGTAGCTGATTACTTAATACTCAAAATAGAACTAAAAATCATTGTGTAGAAGGAGTCTGATATGGCGATTGAATCGAATATAACAAAGCCACAGCACGAAGCGTTTCCACAGCAGTCACAATTGCAAGAGATTGTAGCCAATCACATGTGGTCAAACGCAGCTCCTGATAGAACACTTAAAATTTGTGGGAAAAACTACACGCTAACTCCATTTCATTCTGAACAAACTTGTTATCATCACTCCAATTCTGCTAGCAATAAGCATGGCGATTCAAAAGAATCTTCAACTAAAGGTGAAGTGAGTTATTTTACCGTTCGCCATCAAGTTCTTGATAACCTAAGCAGTGCAGGGAAAATAAAAAATAAAATGCAAAAATTGAAAGAATATTTTTTGTACTTTTTAGGAATATCGAAAGCAAACAAAATTGAGAAAGCACTATTACGAGAGGGGATCCGTCCCACGCATCCTGATTCTACTTGCATAGCACACGAACATAGATCAGAACTAATTACTAGGTCGACTATTACTCGTGACGCACTTGATTTAGACAGTAATAAAGCTTTTACAAAACACCGTTGGCATGATTATCCTGCACCAGAGGATGAGTATGATATTCCTATATACTCATCTTTTAATGATAAAGTTATGAACAATATGGCAATACGCCAACAAAGCCTTGCTGAACATGACGTCACCGTAAAAGTGCAGCATCTTAGAAACACTTCAGTTGCTGATGATGATATGACTGAGCTATTCAACAAATCGACAGTTGCCTATCGTTGTCCTATTTCTGGAGAAAAACTGAACGCCACTAATGCGGTACATTTAACTGTAAATGAAAAAGTACATCTACTATCGCGTTCAGGTGTTCGCTTTATGTTGATCAGTGATAAAAAAATTAAGCATCTTGATTTAACTAAAGCAGATATTCTATCTGGCATGTTTAGTCAAGCAACAACCACTGAACTTGTAAAGCAAAGTCCATTACAAAGAATCGCACGAAAAGTTAATGGCTATCACTCGGGTGATTGCTATGGATTTAGTAGACCGTTTTTTATGAAGAAGAACAGATTTCAACAACTAAAATGATAGATTTTCTTGCAACTCAAACGCCTTCTGAAAGCAATAGAGAAAGCGATGTTCATGAAATAAAAGTTTTAGGCGATGATTCAGCTTCTCCTACAAGCGACAATTCAAATTCACCTCAAGAGAATGATTTGAATTACCCAGCTCCAGTTGTGCCTAAACCAATAAATCTGAGACCAGTCAGCACAAAAACATTAACCGATGACCTAAAGTCTGACTCAGGAATAGGTTCATCAGATGAGGACAATTCACCTCTAACTAAACATCGTACTTTGCCCAATCAAGTTGTCAATACTGAATCTCCAACCAAACCTTAATTTACCTTACTGTTGCTTATAAACAAGCACAAAAAAAGAGGCATAAAGCCTCTTTTTTAAATTCAAAATTAAGTTACAACATTAATCTTTAAGATTAACGACGTAGACCTAGTTTTTGGATTAGAGCAGTGTAACGTGCTACGTCAGTACGCTTCAAGTAAGCAGTAAGCTTACGACGAGCGTTAACCATACGTAACAAACCACGACGAGAGTGGTGATCGTGTATGTGTTGCTTGAAGTGACCTTGTAGGTGGTTGATTTGAGCAGTCAACAACGCAACTTGAACTTCAGTTGAACCAGTATCATTTTCGCAACGAGCATGTTCTGCTACGATTACAGCTTTTGCTTCAGCACTTAGTGACATGAATATCTCCAAATATATAAAAAAAACTTTAGCCAATCACTAACTCAGCCAAAGTGAGGTCGCGGATTATAACGATAATTTTACTCTATGGCAAGACTATCAAACGCTTCGGCGCTAACAAACCATCGTCGTTCATTTCGCCAACACCAACGAACATCCGACTTTCACCAATCGTGATCCGCACCAGCTGATCAGGTTGCAGCCCAGGAGCTTGCAATGCTTGCCCTTGCATAACATAAACAAGTAGCGCTTCAGGTAAGTTAATTTCAGGATAACGCGCTACCGCACTGTCCATTGGTATTAAAATCTGATCTAAAGCTTCAAACTTATCTTGCTTTGTTTCTGTTGCTTTATCTGCGATAGCTTCAAGCTCTTCCATGGTAACAATACACTCGAACGGATAATCTGCAACTTGAGTGCGTCTGAGCATAGAAACATGTGCACCACATCCAAGTAATTCGCCTAAATCATCTACTATCGTTCGTATGTAAGTCCCTTTAGAGCAATAAACATCAAGCATTAGTTCATCACCTTCTAAAGAGATAAAATTCAACTCATAGACAGTAATAGGTCTTGCTTCACGAGGAACGGTTATTCCTTCACGTGCATATTTGTACAAGGGTTTACCTTGATGCTTTAGCGCCGAAAACATTGATGGCACTTGCATAATATCACCACGGAAAGTATCGAGAGCTTCATCAAGTTGAGTTTGTGAAAACTCAATCGGACGAGTGCTGACAACATCACCGTCTGAATCGCTGGTGTCTGTGCGGACGCCAAGCTTAGCGATAACCGTATAACGTTTATCAGAATCAAGAAGGTGCTGTGAAAACTTAGTGGCTTCGCCTAAACACACTGGCAGCATGCCTGTTGCCAGCGGATCGAGTGCACCGGTATGGCCGGCTTTATTCGCATTAAACAAGCGCTTCACTCTTTGAAGAGCAAAGTTGGAGCTGATCCCTGTACTTTTATCAAGCAGCACAATACCGTTAACACTGCGCCCTTTAGAACGACGCGCCATTAAGGTTGCTCCTCGGTAGAGTCGGCTTCAGCATCTGTGATTTCGGCATTTGAAGCTGTAGATTTTGCTTCGTCTTCAATAACAATTTTTGTTACTAAATTCGACATACGCATACCTTCAACCAATGAGCTGTCATAGACAAACTTCAACTGAGGCATAATACGTAGCTTCATACGTCCCGCAATCAAGGTACGAATGTAACCAGAGGCGCCGGTTAAAGCTTCCAATTTGCTTTCTACTTGAGATTCATCTTCATCAAAAAATGTCACAAATACACGAGCAAAACTCAAATCCCGTGAAACTTCAACATCATTCACCGTAACCATACCCACTCGTGGATCTTTCATTTCGCGTTGTATTACCATCGCTAACTCTTGTTGGAGCTGTTGAGCAATACGACGAGTACGACTGAATTCTTTAGCCATAATTTTTTACCAATTGATTTTGATTGATGCGTGTTCTGTAGGAACGAAGTGCTTGCAGAGTAAGGATGGAGGTGATGACTTATTTGAGATAAATCAAAACTTGATAACCTGTTCTGGACAATTTCAACTTGAAACAAGGTTTGCTCAAGACCAACTGTTCAGCACTTTGTGAAACAGTTCATTTCACGCCAACATCTAAATGAGAGCGTAATTTCGATATCTACATTCAATATATTTCAATGATGAACATATCGAAATTACGCTCGCTTAAACATTAAGGGCGACTATCGCCGCCCTTAATCGTCAATTACAACGTTCTTGCAATTTCAACGGTTTCAAATACTTCGATTTGATCACCGGCGCGAACATCGTTGTAGTTCTTAACACCAATACCACATTCCATGCCATTACGAACGTCTTGAACATCGTCTCTAAAGCGACGTAGAGATTCAAGCTCACCTTCGTAAATAACCACGTTTTCACGTAGTACACGGATTGGAGCGCTGCGTTTAATCGTACCTTCAGTCACCATACAACCAGCAATAGCACCTAGTTTTGGAGACTTAAATACGTCACGAACTTCAGCAAGACCAATAATTTCTTGTCTGAATTCTGGCGCTAGCATGCCACTCATCGCCGCTTTAACTTCATCAATCAAGTTATAGATGATGCTGTAGTAACGAAGATCGACACTTTCAGCATCAATCACTTTACGCGCTTGAGCATCAGCACGAACGTTGAAACCTACCATAATGGCATTTGATGCAGCCGCAAGCGTCGCATCTGTTTCAGTTAATGCACCAACACTACGAACGATAATGTTAACTTTAACTTCATCGGTTGACAGCTTCATCAATGATTCACAAATCGCTTCAAGTGAACCTTGTACGTCTGCTTTCAAGATGATGTTAAGTTCAGCAACTTCGCCTTCAGTCATGTTAGCAAACATGTTTTCAAGCTTAGACTTTTGCTGACGAGCCAGTTTAACGTCACGGAATTTACCTTGACGATATAATGCTACTTCACGCGCTTTACGTTCATCACGTACAACTGTCGCTTCGTCACCAGCAGATGGCACACCTGAAAGACCTAAAATCTCTACAGGAATAGAAGGGCCAGCTTCTTCGATGGTTTGACCATTCTCGTCTCTCATCGCACGGATTTTACCATGTTCAAGTCCACAAAGAACGATATCACCTTGACGTAAAGTACCAGACTGAACAAGTACAGTAGCCACTGGACCACGACCTTTATCAAGGCGTGATTCAACTACAACACCGGCAGCCATACTATTACGTACCGCTTTCAACTCTAATATTTCAGACTGAAGGAGGATACCTTCTAACAACTCATCGATACCCGTACCAACTTTTGCAGAGACATTCACAAACATGTGCTCTCCGCCCCAGTCTTCAGACATAACGCCGTGTTGTGATAATTCATTACGAACACGATCAAAGTCTGCTTCAGGCTTATCAATTTTGTTTACAGCAACAATAAGAGGTACACCAGCAGCTTTAGCATGCTGAATAGCTTCAATTGTTTGTGGCATTACACCATCATCAGCGGCAACAACAAGTACAACAATATCAGTTGCTTTAGCACCACGAGCACGCATTGACGTAAACGCTGCGTGACCAGGAGTATCTAAGAAGGTGATCATACCGTTGTCAGTTTCAACATGGTAAGCACCGATATGCTGAGTAATCCCACCGGCTTCGCCAGAAGCAACTTTAGCGCGACGAATGTAATCCAATAATGATGTTTTACCGTGGTCAACATGACCCATGATGGTAACAACTGGAGCACGAGACTCTTCTTGCATCGTGTCATCACGATCAGCAAGCACTTGATGCTCTAGCTCGTTTTCACGTACAAGTGCAACTTTATGGCCCATTTCTTCTGCGACTAACTGTGCAGTTTCTTGATCCAATATTTGGTTGATAGTCACCATTGAGCCCATTTTCATCATGTGCTTAATGATTTCAGTCGCTTTAACTGACATTTTTTGAGCCAGTTCAGCTACGGATATAGTTTCGCTGATTTTAACGTCACTTTTAACAGCCGCTACAGGCTTGTTAAATGCATGCGCCATTGACTCTGGTGCAGTGGTCTTATTGTTACGGCGATTATTGCGATTATTGCGATTATCGCGATCACGGTTACGACCTTTGCCTCTCTTATTATTTGAGCGACTTCTGCGTCCACGAGCTTCTTCTTCAGCATCAGACTTATCTTCTGCAGCACGAGCCGCAGTAGAAGTCGTAATATGGTGATCAGAATTCTTTTCAGCTTCTTTACGACCTTTTTCTTCTTCAGCCCAACGCTTAGAGTTTTCAGCCGCTAACAAACGTGCTTTTTCTGCTGCTGCTGCTGCTTCTTCAGTTTGCTTTTTGGTAAGAACTTCATCTTTAGTCGTTTGAAGGCGTTCAGCTTCTTTTCTCGCTGCTTCGATTTCTTTTGTTTCTTTCACTTCAGGCTTAGCCTTAGCTTTTGCAGCTTTTTCCGCTTTAGTTTTTGCATCTTTTTCAGCTTTCACTTTAGCGTCAGCTTCAGTTTTTACTTTCGCATCAACTTCGGCTTGTTGTTTAGCTTCAGCGTCAGCTTTGGCTTTTGTTTCGGCCGCTAATTTCTCAGCTTCAGCTTGTTGTGCAAGCTCTTCAGGATCACGTTTAATAAAAGTACGTTTTTTACGCACTTCTACTTTTACATCCTTTGACTGCCCACCGCTTCCAGCCACACTCAATGTCGATACAGTTTTACTTTGTAGGGTCATTTTAGCTGGTTGAGATGAGCCACCATGTTGCTTTTGAAGATAAGTAAGCAGTTTGCTTTTTTCATCTTCTGTCACGGTATCTGTTTTTTTCTTGCTTATGCCGGCTTGTCTGAATTGCTCGATCAATCGATCAACGCTTTTTTCGACTTCCGTCGCCAGTTTTTCTACTGTAGTTGCTGCCATCAGTTAAATTCCCCCTGTTGATCGACTTATGCTTCATCGCCAAACCAACAGATATTGCGGGCAGCCATGATCAGCTCACCAGCTCTTTCTTCTGTCAATTCTTCTATTTCGATCAAATCATCTACGCCTTGTTCGGCTAAATCTTCTAACGTCACGACACCTTGACTTGCAAACACAAATGCAAGATGACGTTCTAATCCTTCTAAACCAAGCAAATCTTCACTTGGTTGCGCTCCATCCAAGGCTTCTTCCGTTGCTAAAGCTAATGTTGAAATAGCAGATTTTGCTCTCTCACGTAAGGCTTCAACAATCTCTTCATCCAATCCGTCAATATCGAGCATCTCAGACACGGGTACGTAAGCAATTTCTTCTAGTGAAGTAAAGCCTTCGTCAGCCAGCATTTGAGCAAAATTTTCATCAATTTCAAGCGAGTTAACGAAGAGGTTTACCACCTTAACGCTTTCTGCTTGATGTTTTGCTTTCAAATCTTCAACGGTCATGACGTTCAATTCCCAGCCAGTAAGCTGAGTAGCTAAACGTACGTTTTGACCATTACGACCAATTGCTTGAGCTAAGCTGCCTTCTTCGACAGCAATGTCCATTGAGTGGTTGTCTTCATCAACAATAATTGAAGCAACATCAGCTGGCGCCATAGCATTGATCACGTATTGAGCAGAGTTATCATCCCACAATACGATATCAACACGTTCACCACTGAGCTCATTCGACACAGCTTGAACACGAGCACCGCGCATACCAACACAAGCACCGATTGGATCGATACGTCTGTCATTAGATTTAACGGCAATCTTTGCTCGAGATCCCGGATCGCGAGCTGCACCCATGATTTCAATCATTTCATCAGCAATTTCCGGTACTTCGACACGGAAAAGCTCAATCAACATCTCAGGCTTAGTTCTGGTCAAGAATAACTGTGCGCCGCGAGCTTCTGGACGTACTGAATACAACAATGCTCGTACTCGGTCACCTGGGCGAAACGTTTCGCGTGGAATGATATCTTCTTTAAATAACACACCATCAGCGTTGTTACCTAAATCGATAACAACCGTTTCACGGCTGCTTTTCTTTACAATACCAGTGATCAATTCACCTTCATGCTGTGCAAATTGCTCTACAATTTGTGCACGTTCGGCTTCACGAACTTTCTGAACAATCACTTGTTTCGCGGTTTGAGTCGTAATACGGTCAAATTTAACAGATTCAATTTGATCTTCAATGAACTCACCTAATTGAATGCCTGGAGTATCGTACTCTGCAGCTTCAAAAGTAATTTCACCATATGGATTTTCAAGTGTGAATCCATCTTCCGGTTGTACAACTAACCAACGACGAAACGTATCATAGTTACCCGTTTTACGGTCAATCGAAACACGTACGTCGATCTCACCTTCGTACTTTTTCTTTGTGGCCGTAGCTAAAGCGGTTTCTAACGCTTCAAAAATTTTCTCACGGGGTAAACCTTTCTCATTTGACACCGCCTCCGCGACCAGCAGAATCTCTTTATTCATAGTCTTGCCTCGTTCACCTTGAAACCATCAAAACTTCGCTATTAAATTGCCTTTACGGACATTGTCCAAAGCAATTAGCGTTTCTTTGCCACTAACTTCAAGCGAAAGCATTTGACCTTCTACTTTTGTCACGGCGCCTGTTAATTTACGACTGCCGCTCACCGGCATGTTCAATAAAACTTTTACGTCTTCACCAATATAAGAAGCATAGTGATCGGCTGTAAATAGTGGCCGATCTATTCCTGGTGAAGATACCTCAAGGGTATATTCGTTGGTAATTGGATCTTCTACATCCAGCACAGCACTTACCTGACGGCTGGCTTCTGCACAATTCTCAATGGTGATGCCGTCGTCACTGTCGATGTACACCCTTAATGTAGAATGCTTACCCGCTTGTACCAAGTCGATTCCCCATAACGAAAAGCCTGATGCTTCGACCGGTACGGTCAGCATAGCTGCAAGCTTGGATTCTAATCTTGCCAAAACGACCCCCACAAAAAACGAAAAAAGGGCTATAACAGCCCCATTACAACACCACTGATTAGTGGCAATTTCAGGTTTACAAATAACAAAAAACCCCGTAAAGACGAGGTTAATATAATAAGAACCTGTAACTATAATAAACCATAAGCTTATTATAGGGAGCTGGTTGCGGGAGCTGGATTTGAACCAACGACCTTCGGGTTATGAGCCCGACGAGCTACCAAACTGCTCCATCCCGCGTCAACTGCTGCAAGTATATTGACTATTGCCTTCACTTGCAATAACTAAGCTCGAAGATATTTATCTTAAACCTAGTTAATTTTGGTGCGGATGGTGGGACTTGAACCCACACAGCCAAAGGCTACCACCCCCTCAAGGTGGCGCGTCTACCAATTCCGCCACATCCGCATATTTTTTATTACTAAAGATTAATCAGGGATTGTATCTTCAGTTTTTTCTTTTTCTACATCAGCCGCTTTAGGTGCTGTAACAGGCTCTTCAGTCGCTTGGCCTAAACCGCCTAAATTACTCCATGTATCATCTGTCTTTGCGTGATTGGCACTTAAATTACCAATGGCTAAACTAGTGATAAAGAACAAAATAGCTAAAACTGCTGTTGCTCGAGTGAGTGCACTTCCTGCACCACTTGCACCAAAGAGTGTACCTGATGCACCTGCACCAAAAGATGCACCCATGTCAGCGCCTTTGCCTTGTTGAATCAATATCAATCCAATAAGAGCTATTGCCACTAACAAATAAACTACCATTAATACTTCGTACATGTTTTTATGCACTCATCGCTATTTTACATAAACTCAAAAATTCGGTAGAGTTCAAACTCACCCCGCCAATCAACCCGCCATCAACATCTGGTTGAGCAAATAAATCTGCGGCATTACTTGGGGTAACGCTACCACCGTATAAAATTCTTACATTTTCACCAATAAATGGTGACACTTCTGACAAACGCTTACGTATAAACGCGTGTACTTCTTGCGCTTGCTCTGGTGTTGCGCTTTTACCAGTGCCTACGGCCCAAAGTGGCTCATAAGCAATGATGGCATTATCGAAAGCCATGGTACCATTTTTTTCGATAACTATATCTAATTCTTCAGCAATCACTTCAAATGTTCTACGAGCTTCACGAGCAGGCCCTGACTCACCAACACATAAAATAGGGGTTAACCCACTTTTCTGAGCAGCTGCGAATTTTTCAGCAACGATGTCGCTCGTTTCACCGTACATTCTACGGCGTTCTGAGTGTCCAACAATTACATAATTACAACCAGCTTCTTTGAGCATTTTCGCTGATATTTCACCAGTATATGCACCAAAATCATGTTGACTCACGTTCTGAGCCCCCATACGAACTAACGACCCATTGAGCGAATCTTTAGTCGTTTCGAGTTGCTGCCTAACACTCTCCAAGTAAATCGTCGGCGGACACAATACAATTTCCGCGGAATCATTTTTTAGCTTCGAGGTAAATTTACGGAATAATTCATTGGCTAGTGTTCCACTGCCATTCATTTTCCAGTTACCCGCTATCATTGGACGTCTGAGTGCCATTGGAGTCTCCTTTAAAGCGGGCTGAATGATAGCGAACCACTTAATAACTTACAATACTTTGTGAAGTAATTTTTATCTCTTCTTGTCGACATGAACAAATATCAGCCAACAACTTGATGACTTTGGTCGTTTTGCCAACAAACTGTGGTTTGATGGTTTGACCATCTCTTTATATTCTTCCTGACAGTAGTCTCAACATAGGAACAATGAATACTGCTGATTTATTCATAAAACAATGTAATTTCAGAGAGAGGAGATGATTAGGCCATTGCTACACCATTGATAAGGGAGTAAATAAATTCATCCAATATGCGGATGGTTTCGATAAATTGACCATATCTTTTGATTGTCAACGATGACAGATGAAAATGAATGACCAGATTGATAATATTTCTAGCATCTACTTCACTAAATATCTGAATTTCAATTTATTTACAATCCACTGCAAAATCTACTTAAGGAAGACTAAGCTCTATGGAACTAAATGCATCTCCGGTTTAATATTTCTCCATTTACATATATTCAAAACATAAACTAACCGCTAGACTAGATTAAGTGAATTAATTCAAGGAAGATCTTATGACTTTTTTAAACTTGTTCAATAAAAACAGTGCAATGCTCTGTAAGCTTCTATTTTTAACATCAACCTTCATTGTATCAACGAGTACTTTTGCCAGTGATTTAGAAGTAGGCGACATGGCTCCGCACTTTAAATTACAAGCAACTGATGGTCATCATTATGATCTCGACGACTATAAAGGGCTACATAATGTAGTACTCGCCTTTTACCCAATGGCGAATACTCGTGGCTGTACCATGGAATGCCGTTCACTGGTACAAAAAGGTCATATGATCAAAAAATACAATGCGATATATATGATGGCCAGTGTTGACGATTTAGAAGACAATATGAAGTTTGCAAAAAAAGAAAAAGCAAACTTTCCTATGTTGAGCGATCCGACTAAAAAGACAGTAAAGAACTATAAAGTTCTAAACTTTCTAGGCCTTGCCAGCAGAGTTACTTTTTATATCGGCAAGGATGGCCGAATTTTACACATTGATGATGACGTGAATGCTGAAACTGCTGCTGAAGATATCGCGAGAAATTTAGAGTTATTAAAAATCGAACCTGCTCAAGGATTTTAACTCCATTCGAATGTGCTTAAAAATGGTTTACTGCAATCATTGTATTAGAGTAAACCATTTTTAATTTACGCGTATTGTTGAATAGCTCTGTGAGTTTCTAATACATCAAACGTTTCTTGCACATCGTGCACTCTAATAATATGAGCACCCTTCTGACTTGAAATCAATGCTCCAGCTAAACTTCCAGCTAACCGCTCTGTAACCTTTCTGCCAAGTAAGTGATCAAACATACTTTTTCTTGAAAGACCTATAAGAACTGGAAAACCTAAATCATGAAATTTGTTCTGTCGTGCTAAAATTTTCAGATTATGCTCTAACGTTTTTCCAAAACCAAACCCAGGATCTAAAATAATATGTTCTTTTTTAATCCCAACATCTAAGCAAACTTGCACTCTTCTACGGAAAAAGTTGGAGATTTCTTCAATAATATCGTCATACTCAGGTTTTACCTGCATCATTTCTGGCGTGCCTTGCATATGCATCAAACAAACTGGGACATTAAGACTGGCAGCCACTTCAATAGCTAGAGGCTCCTGTAGTGCTTTGACATCGTTAATAATATGAGCACCAGCATTAATCGCTTGTCGCATGACCTCAGCTTTACTGGTATCTATGGATATCCAGACATCTTTTTTACTCAAATGTTCAATCACTGGTATTACACGTTTTAGCTCTTCTTCTACAGATACTTTAGGCGCACCCGGTCGGGTCGATTCGCCTCCTACATCGATGATTTTTGCCCCTTGAGCAATCATTTCATCAGCGTGCTTGCAAGCCGTGACATAGGTATTAAACTGGCCGCCATCAGAAAATGAATCTGGCGTAGCATTTAAAATCCCCATGATTACGGGCTTTGAAAGATCTAATCTTTCAAAGCCACTGTTCAATTCAAACGACATATTCAATTTCCTAAAATAAAAAAGCCCCAATTAAGGGGCTTAACATCAACAAAAATAGTAAAAAGTATTATTTTGCTGGAGTACTCTCAGCATCGCTAACATCAGTATCAGGCTTAGACTCTGTAACGTCAGATTTCACATCTTCAGCTTTAGCGTCATTATCTTTATCGCTACTGTTATTATCATCAACTTGCCAATCAGCTGGCGCTCGCACTTCACGTCGATTCATTAAATCATCAATTTGATCAGCACCTATTGTCTCGAATTTCATCAATGCATCTTTCATAGAGTGAAGAATATCTTCATTCTCTTTTAAAAGTTTATTTGCACGTTGATAGTTATTATCGATGATAACTCGAATTTCAGTATCAATAATTCCAGCAGTCTCATCGGACATGTGGTTAGATTTACCCATACTGCGACCTAAGAAAACTTCGTTATCTTCTTCAGCATACAACAACGGGCCAAGTTTATCTGAGAATCCCCATTGAGTAACCATGTTACGAGCAATCGATGTAGCATACTTAATGTCTTGTGACGCACCTGTTGATACTCTTTCGGCGCCATAAATCATTTCTTCAGCTAAACGACCGCCGTAAGCAACTGAAATTTGGCTTTCAAGCTTTTGACGGCTCAGGCTGATAGTATCGCCTTCAGGTAAAAAGAAAGTCACACCCAATGCGCGTCCACGTGGAATAATTGTGACTTTATGCACTGGATCATGATCCGGTACTAAACAACCCACAATGGCATGCCCCGCTTCGTGGTAAGCCGTCATCTCTTTTTCTTTTTCAGACATAACCATCGAACGGCGCTCTGCACCCATCATGATTTTATCTTTGGCCTTTTCAAACTCGTCCATTCCAACAACACGTTTTTCACCACGAGCAGCAAACAATGCAGCTTCGTTAACGAGATTTGCTAAATCAGCACCTGAAAATCCTGGTGTACCACGGGCAATAATACTCGCTTTAATATCGTCTGCTAGCGGTACCTTACGCATATGAACTTTAAGAATTTGTTCACGACCTTTCACGTCAGGTAAACCTACAACAACTTGGCGGTCAAATCGGCCTGGACGCAATAATGCAGAATCTAGTACATCAGGGCGGTTAGTTGCAGCAATAACAATAATGCCTTCATTACCTTCAAACCCGTCCATCTCAACCAACATTTGGTTCAATGTTTGCTCACGTTCATCATGACCACCACCAACACCGGCACCACGTTGGCGACCTACAGCATCAATTTCATCAATGAAGATAATACAAGGTGCTGATTTTTTAGCTTGTTCGAACATATCACGAACACGCGATGCACCCACACCGACAAACATTTCAACGAAATCTGAACCAGAAATCGTAAAGAATGGTACTTTTGATTCACCAGCAATGGCTTTTGCCAGCAACGTTTTACCTGTACCTGGAGGACCTACCATCAAAACACCGGTTGGAATACGACCACCCAGTTTTTGGAATTTAGTTGGCTCTTTTAAGTAATCAACCAATTCACTGACTTCTTCTTTCGCTTCATCACACCCTGCAACGTCTGCGAAAGTAGTATTGATTTGGTCTTCGCCCATCAATTTGGCTTTACTTTTACCAAAAGACATCGCGCCTTTACCACCACCGCCTTGCATCTGGCGCATGAAGAAAATCCAAACACCGATTAATAACAGCATCGGGAACCAAGAAATAAAGATTTGAGTTAAGAACCCTGACTCTTCAGCTTCTTGGCCTTTCATCGAAATGCCTTTACGATCTAAGTCATTAATTAGATCTTGATCGTACATCGGCATGATGGTGACAAATTTTTCACCTGAACGTTTCATCCCTTCAATAGTGCGCTGATCGTTTTTAACTTCTACTTGTGAAACCATTCCATTTCGAACGTCGTCCAAGAAGCTCGAATAATCCATCTTCTGTACCGGAGAAGAAGATGGAGAATATCCTTGGAATAATGTCATCAGCACTACAGCGATAACCACCCAGAGGATTAAATTTTTAGCCATGTCACTCAAATTTTTCGACCTCATTAAGTCTTTCGATGATTTAGATTAGGGTACTACAACTTGTATCCAGTCGCTACCAAATACACTTCTCGTGAACGAGCACGCGAAGACTCAGGTTTACGTGTTTTGACAACTTTGAAAACTTGTTTCACTGCTTTCATATACTCATCAAAACCTTCACCTTGAAACACTTTTACTGCAAAGGCACCATTCGGTGCTAACACTTGTTGGCACATATCTAATGCTAGTTCAACAAGATACATTGCTCTTGGTTGATCTACAGCACCTGAGCCACTCATGTTAGGCGCCATGTCCGACAGCACAACATCAACTTTAGCGTCGCCAACTCGAGTCAATAAAGCTTCTAACACTTTATCTTCTCGAAAGTCACCTTGTAAAAAATCAACACCAACAATTGGATCCAACGGCAAAATATCACAAGCAATGACTTTACCTTTTTCACTCGCAAGTTTAACAGCAATTTGAGACCAACCACCTGGAGCGGCACCCAAATCAACAACTGTCATACCCGGCTTGATGAGGTGATCTTTTTGCTGAATTTCTTCAAGTTTAAACGCAGCACGCGATCTTAACCCTCTTTTTTGCGATAATTTAACATAATGATCGTCAAAATGTTCCTGCATCCAGCGAGCTGAGCTAGCTGTTCTTTTTTTGGCTGACATTAATAATCCGCAACAAATCTGTATTACATAGATGCTATATAAGGGTAGAATACCCGCTTTTCAACAGTAACTCAGAAAAAGTTGGTATCAATGAACTTAACCACTAAACAAAAGCAACACTTAAAAGGGCTAGCACACGCGTTAAAACCTGTCGTAATGCTTGGCTCTAACGGTTTAACTGAGGGAGTACTGGCTGAAATTGATGGCGCGTTAACTCATCACGAACTGATTAAAGTGAAAGTAGCTTCTGCTGACCGTGAAATGAAGAATGCTATTGTTGATGCTATCGTAAGAGAAACAAAGGCATTAAAAATCCAACAAATCGGTCATATTTTAGTGCTTTTCCGTCAATCAGAAGAAATGAAAATCGCAGTCCCAAAAGCGAAGTAAATCTTTTCAAACAGATAAATATTATTGCCACGCTCAGCGTGGTTTTTTTATTTACAATTCGTTACGATTTCCTTGTTAAAATAATTCACTGACCTATCGGTTTAGTGACAATATTCGCGTATCGATAATTTTGTTTTTATCATTCGAAAAGGAAAAATTATGGCAACAGTTCACGGTATCCCCCTATCGCCTTTTGTACGTAAGGTGATTTTTGCGTTAGAAACTAAAAATGTGGCTTTCGATGTTAATCCTGTCACCCCTATGGGATTACCTGCGGATTTTGAAAAGCTGAGCCCATTAAAAAAGATTCCGGCATTTGAAGATGATTTACTGACAGTCGCTGATTCATCTGTTATTTGTGAGTATTTGGAGCAACGCTATCCACAAAACCCTATTTATCCTCAAGACATGGTCGCTAGAGCAAAAGTCCGTTGGTATGAAGAGTATTCTGACACTGCCGTTTTAGGTGTTTGTGGTCCAATTTTCTTTGAGCGTATAGTGAAAAAGTTAATCATGAAAAAAGAACCTGATGAAAATCGTGTTCAGAACATCATCGAAAACGAATTACCCACTGTTTACGATTATTTGAATGAGCAACTCTCTGAGAAAGGATTTTTAGTTGGTGAAACACTCACAACAGCTGATTTTGCTCTTGGTGCAAACCTTATGAATGCATTTTATGCAGAACATCACATTGATTCTACACGTTGGCCTATACTTGCAGCCTATCAAAGCCGTCTTTTTGAAACGCCTTTGTTTCAAAATCGTTTTGCCGCTGATAAGGCTATGATGGGTTCATAACCCGATGATCATGAATAAAAAATACCTGTGATATATTTTCTTACCTCACAGGTATCATTTGGTATTTTTAACTATTCGTATTGTTTAAGGTTCATCAGAAACAGGAATGACTTTGTAATGTTCAGGTTTCAAGCCCATATACTCTGGCAGTGATGTCCCAACTGAAATAGATGACCACGTACCTGTCAATACACCTATGAACATCGCGATTGCAAAGCCTTCAAGAGCAGAACCACCCATCACCCACAACGCTACGATAGTCATCAATGTTGTTCCTGATGTCACCATTGTTCGTGAAAATGTAGCGGCTACGGCTTGGTTATTGATCTTTGTGGTAGACCAATTGGGTTTACCTACAAGCAATTCTCTAATTCTGTCCGCAATGATGATCGAGTCATTTAACGAATAACCCAATATCGCCAAAATGGCGGCGAGTACCGTCAAGTTAAACTCCATTTGAGTAAAAGAGAAAAAAGCTAAAACAAAAACCACATCATGCATTAATGCAAATAAAGCACCTGATGCGAGACGCCATTCAAATCGAAAACTCAAATAAGCCAAAATACACAATATTGAAATAAGCAACGCCAAGCCGCCTTGATTAGCTAACTCCTTGCCAATTTGAGGGCCGACAATGCTGGTATTCAATATTTGAATGGGTGTATTTAATGGTGCTAACACTTTTTGCAAGTCTGCACGATGTTCACCGCTTTTTACGTCTGAGTAGCGCAATACCCACCGGCCCGGTTCGCTCGCCGATATTACAGTTACGTCTTGCTTATAAGCTTTATCAAGTAAAGGGTGTAATTGTTTAGGGGTAATGCTTTTTTCAAGTTGTATTTCAGTAACAACACCGCCAGTAAAATCTAAGCCCCAATTAAAACCATTCATAACAATAATAATAATTGACAGTATCATTGCTGCGACTGAAACGATGCTCGTCATATAACGAAGTTTGGTTGCATTTTGCGTTATAAATTCTTTAATGCTCATCAGTTACACCCTCACTTCGCGGCTAGTATTACGACCATAAACAAGATTGATAATTGCCCTCGAAGCAAAAATCCCCGTATACATACTGGTTATCAAACCTAATCCTAGCGTCAACGCAAAGCCTTGAATCGGTCCATTACCAATAGAATACAAGACAACAGCTGTAATCATCGTAGTAAAATTTGCATCAAAAATAGTTGAAAATGCGCTATCAAAGCCTGTATCGATAGCTGACGCAAAACTTCGTCCTTCTTTTAACTTATCTCGTATTCGTTCAAAAATCAATACATTGGTATCAACCGCCATACCGACAGTAAGTACTAACCCCGCAATACCAGGAAGTGTTAATACAGCACCAGGGATAAGCGCGATCAGCCCGAATAGAATAATCATATTACAAATCAGTGCGATATTAGCGACCCAACCTAAACGTTGGTACCATAACGCCATGAATAATAATGTGATACCCATGCCCAACCCTAATGCTTTAACACCATTAGTGATGTTCTCGGCACCAAGGCTTGGACCAATAGTACGCTCTTCGACAATCGTTACAGGAGCGGTCATTGAGCCTGCACGTAATAGCAATGCGAGCTGCTGAGCTTCCTGATGTGTTCCGACTCCTGTCGTTTCGAACTTCGATCCAAATTGTCCGTTAATTGTTGCGACACTGATAATATGAGTTTTTTTCTTTGCTTTTCCATTAGCATCACGGCTGTATTCACTAAACGAAGTAGCCATAGGTTTACCAACATGGCCGCGCGTGAAATGCGACATGATACTGCCACCAACACTGTCTAAAGCAATATTCACTTTTGCTTGACCTAACTTTCCAGTACCCGATCTTGCATCAACAATATGATCGCCTGTTAAAACCGGACGACGAGCAACGTACACAGGTTTTCCGTGTTGGTCGTTAATAACTTGCGCATTAACCGAACCTGCTTCTTTAACTTCATAAAAAGCTAAACTCGCTGTTGCACCGATTACTTTTTTAGCTGATGCAGGATCTTGAACACCCGGTAATTCGATTCGAATTCGATGTTCACCTTGACGCTGCACTAATGCCTCAGTTATCCCAAGCTCTTCGATTCGGCTGCGCATAATTTGTAAGTTTTGTTGAACCGTCATGCTTCTTAAGTTGTCTTTTTCTCGCGCTTTAATAAACAACCTAACACCGCTATCTGAACTTTCAACTTGCCATGTAGGGTAACTCTTAGACACATATTGCCTTACCGCTGTTAGCCCTTTATCTGATGTTGATTGCACGTTAAGTACTTCCGCTTCTCCTTGCTGAACAGTAACCGATCTTATATTTTCAGCCCTGAGTTGTTTTCTCAAATCATCAATTAACTGAATCCCTTGGTTGTGATAAACAATATCAGTATCAACATCCAATAAGAATTGAACACCTCCTCTAAGATCTAATCCCAATTTTAATGGTGTAAAACCCATTTTGAGTAACCAACTAGGCGCTGCGGGTGATAAGGAGAGTGTGATAGATTCAGGATCAGCGACTTTCTTGCTAAAAATATTCTTAGCTTCAGTCTGTTGGCTGTTGTCTCGCAATACTACAATTCTTGAATTTTCATTATCATCAATTCGTTTAACATCAATATCAGCTTGTTTCAGCATCTGTTGAGTTTCAACTAAGCTAATTTCATTGCGCGCTTTTTTGCTAAATTGAATTGCACCATCCTCGCCATACCAAGAAGGTATTGCACTGAGCAGCATTAACAGTATTGATGCGACCAACACAATATACTTCCAGCGTGCATACTCATTTAACACTTTGGTTTGTTTCTTCATAAATAACATCTCTTCAATCCATAGAGGATAAGACTAAGCAATGGCTTTGATGCCATCCGCCATTTAAATATTAGTTGATTGAGTCTAAATTGAGAGAATGAAGTTAAACTTGCTGAATAAAGCGGTAGATGAGATTGCTGTCTTTCCAGCTCGAAAGACGGGACGAGTTATGATCGTGTGAAAGTAGCCAATCCAATTGCTGCCCGAAATTGACTTGATAGTCCGCCATTAAAATGGGATTTTTCGGTAGTGGTATCTCAGAAAACAATCGATAATGCGGTTGAATACTCGCTTCTGAAAATTGCAAAATTGATGCATAGCGGAAATTACTGTGAGATGGATATAGCAACAAATCCCACACAGATTTAGAAATGCTTAATGAATGTTCAGCTTTAAGACTTAACTCATCAGTAATGTGCTTAGCACTTTTTTTCAATGAAGTAGCAGGTAAAGTGAAAACAAAAGGCTCAATTAAATCTGCTTTAATTATAAATTGCTGTAAATCAATAGAGGAATCGTATTGTCGATTTATTTTAACTACTTGCTGGCTATTATGAACAGTATGTTGACGTAATGAAGAGTGAGATAGCCCTTCATTCGATTCAGCGAATCCAGTTCTCCCCACTAAAGCAAGAACAAAAAGTGCTAAAATAGAAAACAGTTTTAATATCGATTTGTTGCTCAATGAATAAGCCATAAAATAAATAGTGTGCACATATTAACCTGCCAAGTACATATATATCAACTACACCTTTCCTGCTCTAAATTTCTGATTAATAATCATTAATGGTCGGAACAAACATGAACTATTATTCATTATTCATTATTCATTGTGTTTGCAATTATACATGTTGTTTTTTTACACACGCACATAATCACACAAATGAAAAATGGAGATAATATGTCTACCTACTCCGCAACATCTGCAGAAAAATCACTACCTTATTCATCCGATTTTGATGCCAATTCACCACTTCAACAATCACCTAGTCATCACTGTGAACAACACAATGTCAACCTCCTTTCAGAGCAAGACTTACAAGATAGACCAACACAACTGAATCATTTTCATCAAGGAAGCGGTGCAACAACTAGAACATTGCCACTATCAAGAGCTGAGCAACAAGCACAAATAAGGCAAGCATTTAGACAAACAGATCCTAAAGTAGCCCCCCCTATTAAAAGTACTGCACTCTCTGCCCCAGCAGAAATACAGGCAAGAACTAATCTCTTTATGACACAAAATCGTGATCGCATTGTCCAAAAAAGCATATCGAATATTACTGCTGTATTTAAGGGTGTTGAGTTAACTAATCAATCTATTCGCATCAAATGGCATCAAATCTCCATTAAATTTTTGAGATTATCAGCTTATACACCAGCGGATACAGAATCTAACCAAGCAGGCATAAGAACTAGAAAAGGGCATGATGCCGTGGTAGAAATTCAAGATATATTAGCGAATAAATTGCTAGATGCTCTGGTTATTTTTAACCAATCAAATGATTTTTCAACTTTTTATTCCACTGTTTGTGAGAGTTTAGTTAGATTATGTGGTTACCAGACATTTGAAGTCGAACAGCATTTTTTTGATTGCTTTACTGAACAACTTAAGCATATATCCTGTCCTTCATATGTTGAATCTCAATTACTTACAAACGCTAATGAAGCTTATTCTGCGCTTGATTGTAAAGATATGACCATGAGACTTAACGATGTTAAAATGGAGGTTAATAACCAAATTACATTATTAATACCGATAGTTGGCTGCCTACAAAAGGCAGGACTTAGTAACGTCACTTCTGAGCAATCACTTGATGATTTGACCGAGGCTTTAATTCATTTCTTGCCTACTAACTTAACGCTTTCATTAGACAAAGCGAAGGCCATGCTTTCACCAAGTCTAAGAGATACCGGCATAAGCGATAAAGATACAATGATTTTTATGTTTCAAGAATTGATATTCGCGAAATATGAAGAATTATATTTAATAAATCACAATCCAGAACATACAAGCGCTAAGATACTGGATTTTGGTAGCCCAGGGCCTATAGGACTACTTTTATTCACGATTAAATATGTCATTGAGCTCGAAGGGATGGAAGTAGATAAGACTCATTCGGCGGCCGCTATCCTTAATGCCTTAGCTCATGTAGCTGTAAAAAATCCTGAATTTAAACTTCTTGATCAAATCACTGAACTTAGCCTGAAAATTATGCATGAACCTCAACTTCAAGATAAAGGCTTTTCAAAATTAACCTTGATGTCTATATTACAGCGAGACTTATTAAGTACTTCAACGCCTGTTGTTCGCCTCCATTTTTGTTCCGGTAAACAAACCGATCATCAGTCGATTGCTACACCTACAAGTACTCAACGATTAGATACTTGTCCAGTGTTCAATAGCTTTAAGCCCAGAATTCAAGATTATGAATATAAATCAAGGGTAATAAACAAACAATATCCGGAGTTGATGGACGTGATAAAACAAGATCCTTGTGCTGTTTTAGATGCCTTACGGCCTTTAAATTTATTTCCTGATTGTTTGGGTGAAGCACTGTCCAATGAATATGTTTCCAGAAGAAATAAAGCCAGCAAGCTGCTTGATGCTATAAACGATTCATTGGGCCCAAAACCTTGGAACAACATAACGAAAATAATTGAAGCTTTTGAAAAATACAAAGATAAACCATTATTCAATGAGTTATATAAAATACTCGTTACACAAACTAACGACTTACCAAGATAAAGACTTTTAACGTATTCATACCCGTAATCAATGAAAATGCAAGTTTCAAGCATTATCATTGATTATTGAGTATAAGACCAAAATAACTAAAGGTATTTAACCGTTACAACTTCGTAATCAGTTACGCCGCCTGGCGTTGTAATGCCAACTTCATCACCTTCATTTTTGCCAATCAAACCACGTGCTATGGGAGAATTTACTGAAATCAAATTCTCTTTAATATTTGCTTCGTCGTCGCCCACTATCCGATAGGTAACTTCGTCATCAGTATCCAAATTTAAGATTGTTACTGTTGTACCGAAAATGATACGTCCAGTATTCTCCAACTTGGTGACATCAATTATTTGTACATTAGAAAGCTTGCCTTCAATATCACGAACTCTCGCTTCACAGATCCCCTGTTCTTCACGTGCAGCGTGATATTCTGCATTTTCTTTTAAATCGCCAAGCTCTCTTGCTTCTGCAATGGCTTGAGTGATTTTTGGACGACGATCAAACTTAAGCTCATCCAATTCTTTGCGCAGCTGTTCAGCTCCAACAACGGTCATAGGAACCTTATTCATAATGACTTATTTCTCCATTAAAACAAAAGCAAACCATGCCGAAATTGTGTCAGCACAGAATTAAAATCGATGATTTTTTTACCGCAAAAGCAGTTAGATTCATATAGCTTACCCAACGCAAGAGGCAGTTACCAGCGAAGTTCTTTAATTTGTCATGTAGAGGCTGATAAAAGCATCAACTTCTGCCTCGCAAGCTGGCTAACACATCCCTTTGTTTCAGTTCAGCCATTGCAACATAAGCGGCTGGTACAACAAATAATGAGAAAAATGTTCCAGCAACTAATCCTCCGACTAATACTAGTCCTATATTAGCAAGTCCAAGAGAACCAGGACCGTCTGCCATTGCTAAAGGAATAGCACTCAAAATCATAGTGAGAGATGTCATCAAGATTGGCCGTAGCCTTGATTTAGCACTCATTAGCGCTGCATCAATAGGTTTATAGCCTTTCAGTTGTTCTTTGTTAGCAAACTCTACAAGTAAAATACCGTGTTTAGTCACCAACCCTACTAACGTCAATAAACCAATTTGAGAGTAAATATTCAAACTTTGACCAAACAAATACAATGTTAATAGCGCGCCGACTAAGCATAAAGGTACGGTCAGTAAAATAATCAGGGGATCAACAAAGCTTTCGAATTGAGCCGCAAGTATTAAATAAATGAACACTAAAGCCAGTAGAAAAAGTGATTGTGTGCCTTGTTGGGAGTCCATCAAGTCTTTAATCATTCCGTTGTAAGCAAAATCTTGTGAGCCTGTCAGTTGTTCTGGTAAATTATTATCTAAATAATTTTTTATTTCACTGGTTGAATATCCGGGTAAAATAGAAGCTGAAATTTGTGCACTGTCCAGTCCTTTAAACGTTTTAATACTCGACTCAGCCGTCGCTTCTTTTATCGAAACAAACTGAGATAACGGCACTGATTGGCCTGATGCAGAAGTTACATATAGCTTATTAAGAACGTTAAAGTCGCCCAAGTCTTTCTGGTTGACTTGAACCAAAATCGAATAGGTTTGTCCATCGTCAGCATGTAAATCAGCCGCTTTAACTGAACCAAGGAACACCGACAGCGCATTAGTCACATCACCGTAATTAACACCTGAAAGCGATATTGCATTGGAATCGATACTCAAGTCATAGCGCAACTGATCTCTGATAAGTGAATTACTGACATTTGTTAAACCAGGATAATCTTCCAGAAGTTTTTTCACTTTCGTCGCACTTTCGCTTAATTTTTCTTTCCCGCGCCTAAGCGAAGTAATTTCAAGTACAACATTACTGCTGATATTAAGATCATCCGCTCTATATATCCCGAATGAAACGTTATACGCAGACACTGTTTTCTTAGCTTTATTAATTAATGACGTAATGACTTCATCGATGGTTTCATCTCGCTCTTGCCAAGGTTTTAATAATACAAAATTAGTTGGTCTTCCCTCGATGAACGATAAATTCGTTTGGACACTTTTTTCACCATCAGTGAGTTTATTTATTTCGTGTATGTGCTCTAAATGATAACTTCGGCCTACTCCAGTAGGAGATTTTGACACAACTTGGATAAAACCTGAATCTTCCTTCGGTAGTAATATCTTAGGCAACTGCCAATAAGCAAAACCCGCAATAAGTACCAAACCAAAACCGATGCCCAACATACGATTTTTATGCCCAATCCAATGTTCGAGTATTTTGACATACTGTTCCGTAACACTCTGTAAGCGCTGATTCACAAACTTAAACCATCGAGTGCTCGCAGTTGTAGGTTTAAGTAAATACGCACTCATCATTGGCGACAACGTTAATGCCACCATGCCAGAAATAATCACCGCTGAGGCTAAAGTAAATGAGAACTGTTTGAAAAGGTCGACCGTTAAACCAGACATTAATCCAATAGGAAAATACACGGCAGCCAATGTTAGCGTCATTGAAATCACCGGAAAAACAATTTCTTTACAGCCATTCACAGCAGCATCAAATGGATTCTCACCTTTTTCAATATGACGATAGCAGTTTTCTACGACCACAATAGCATCGTCCACCACCAAACCAATGGCCAAAATAATCGCCAGTATTGTTAACACATTTATGCTAAAACCAAGGTAAGACATCACCGCGCACACGCCAATAACGCACACTGGAATGGTGATGATCGGCACAGATGCCGCCCTTAAACTTCCTAAAAAAACCAACACAACTAATGAAACTAATATTACAGCCTCTATCAAGGCTGAGAACCCTTCATTGATGGATTCTTCAATGAAGTCAGCTTGGTTATAGACTAAATCCATCTTGATACTGTCTGGTAAGCGTTCTTTCATCCGCTCAATTTCTTTAACAATTTTCTTAGATACGACCACTGGATTCGCATTCCTCAATGGTCGTATTTGCAGTGACATTGCCGATTTACCATCAATCGACAGCACTGAAGGGTTCAAACTTTGTTCGCCTATGACCACGTTCGCGATGTCTGAAATTCTGATAATTTTATTGTTTTCAATTTTCACCACGAGTTTTTTCACATCATCAACACTTTGAACTTGAGTGACCGGATTTAATGAAAAGTTTCGGGTTTTACCGACAATAGAACCTGAAGTAAAGCTGGTATTGTAAGAAGCCAATACATCGACTACTTGCTGAGTATTGATTTTCAGCTCTTTCATTTGTTCAGGATTCAACCAAACTCGAATAGCTCGATGCGAACCACCGTACGGTCCCCAAACAGCCCCAACACCTTGAATATGTTTAAACTGTGGCACTAACTGTTGCACGATATAATCGTACATTTGCTGCTTAGTCATGCCACCATTATTAACAAAAGTAAGAATATTACTGCTGCTTGAACCTCCGGCTGAAATATCATCAGTGACAGTGGGTTTGTTTACCATACTGGAAGGGAAATCAGCGATACCTTCGACACCACTGCGCAATTTATTCATTAAATTCGTATATTCAATGTCGGTAGTAGCATCATCAAATTTTATGCTGAGACTGCAATGGCCAATATTGCAGTTTGTAGTCATTGTTTCGACTTTATCAAGCCCGCCGACCGCTGCGATTAATTTATCCGCAACATTAGCTGACATAAAGTCAGCGCTAGCACCAGGGATTGAAGCACTCACTGAAGCGGTATGCACGCTATGTTCTGGAAAGTATTGAATATCGAGCTTTTGGAACGCGATGAGTCCAAGAAGAACGGCCATAATGCTGAGAATTGAAGCGAAGATTGGATGACGAATACACACTTCAGGTAGCAACATTACTGAGCTCCTGATTTTGAATTAGCGTCTGTTTTTATTTTTTCATTAACGGTATCATCTTCAGGCAAAATACGAATTATCGAATCACTTTTTAAGTTTTGCATGCCTGTTTTTACCACTAGGTCATCTTTCTCTAGCCCGTCGGTGATCACAACGTAGCCATTGTTAGTATTATCCCCTAGTGTAACCACTTTTTTTATCACTCGATTAAGTTTAACTAACCAAACAAAACGTTCGTTATTGTTTGCAATTACCGAGTTTTGTGGCACTAATATTCTGCTGATTCTATGCCCGAAATACTGTTTAATATTGGCGAACATTCCTGGGGCTAATGCAAAGCCGGGATTGCTTAATTCGGCTCTGATTGCGACTCGTCCCGACTGCTCATCGACAGCGGGTGCCACATAGTTTACTTTCCCTTTGAAGACCCTGTCTTTATAAGCCTCAACGGTTACGCTCACCTGTTGGCCTTTCTTTGCTTTGCCAAAATCATTTTGACTAATGGCGTAATACACTTCCACAGGATTCAATTTATACAAGGTAATCAAAACACTGTCCGCAGCAATATGACTGCCAATTGACTGATTGAAACTCGTCAGTTGCCCATCGAAAGGCGCAACGATTTGATAGTCTTTCATCGCAGCTAGTTTTTGTTCAAAATCGGCTTTCGCTAAATCGACGTTTTCTCTAACTTCATCAACATTTTGCTTCGAGAGAGCGTAAGGTTCTCGCTGCAACAATTCATTAATTCTTTCAAGCTTAGTTTTTGCTAGCGCCAATCCGCTACGAGATTTATCGAGTTCAGTTTTGGCTTCGGTATTATCAAGCTCTGCGATCAAGTTCCCCTTAATGACTTTGTCGCCATTATGGAAATAAGTTTTGGTGAGTTTAGCGCTAGCGTTAAAAACGAGTTCAGCCGAATCAATGGCTTTGATTTTCCCAACATCTTGCACAACATCATAAAAATAATCTTGTTTCACATGTTCCACAGTAACAGCAACGACATCAGTTATTTTTTTAGTTTCTGCGATACTGGAAGTCGAAAAAAAATTTACAAAAAAAATACTTAATGTAATCAAAAATAAATAATTGACAGATTTAGCTCCAGCTTCAGATTCCCACTTAAACATGAAAAAGACTCCTAGATATAGCATGCAGAATCACAGTAACTAAACACGATTATTGGCTTGCAAGTTATCAATGCTCAACCAATAAATTTACATCACTGCCACTTGTTCACAATTCACTTATTCACAATTCAAATAACTCTTGTGATTATTATGATCGCAAAACCAACTTCTTGCTTGAAAGTTACAAAATCAAACAAGAACACAACGCTCTCTATTTCTTCGTGGTCTTTGTATCTCATCAGATTCTTGATATGGTGGTGGAGGTTCAGGTAAAGTTGAGCTTAACCCCATCACCTCTTTACCCTTAGCTCGACTGTTAGGTTCTTCTGTAGACTGAGATTCAGTTGTAATTACACACTCATCGATGGGGAAATCAAGTTCATTCAATCGTTTGAGTAATTTTTTATTATCCACTTTCTGTAAAACATCGATAAACTCAGATAATGCTCTCTGATGAGGAATATCCTCATTTGTGCAACCAGTAAACCAATTGTCAATTAATGTTTTAATGTTTTAATGTTTTCTGGGTGAAAAAAACAACTTGGGCATTCGTCGCCTTTTGCAATAACTTTTTCAACATAACTTTTATCTAAATAGCCTCTACACTGACCTGTAAGCAATAATACCAAAACCGCTTTTTTTGATAATAACGTAAAGAGTACCTTGCGACTGTTCATCAAGTTTTTAAATTTCTCCACTCGACTTATCCAAGTTTCCGATGAAACTTTTAACTGTTTATCAAGATATTGATTTTTCTCTGGCTCAAGCTCCATTACCACCTTTGCCTTATCATCATTTATTTCACCTATTAATTCAGATATTTGTTCTTTCACATCTGGTAATGCTATATCACTTTGTTTGTAAGCATTCAGGTGAAGATGAAACAAGTAAGCCGGATAGCTAAGTTTTGCTGCACTATGATCATAAATTTTTTGTTCAAAATCTGGTATGTTAATCGCTGCTTTTTTTAATAAGCGAGATTTTTGTGGAGTAGTCACTTCTCCAGATTCCGTCCCATGTATAAATACGATAAATGCTTGCTCAACAATACTGCCTATTCGTTGCACTCGTTGATCGGCTTGTAATAAAAACTTTCCTATAGTAGCTAGAGGTTGTTGTATTAATGGCTGTGGGACATGCCTATATGCTTCTAATGACTTGCTTACTGCTTGTGCTGACATTTCATAACTCCAAAATAAAAGCGATATTAACGAGTTAATGTTGCTTTAACTATAAAGATTAATAATGTTTCATTTCAGAAAAATTTATGATGAGAAAATGAATACGAAGAAATCAATTGTTTTCGTGCCATAAAAAAAACCATAACTGCTGCAACAGTTATGGTTTTGTTTTTTGATAGCATTTAACGGGCTATTATTTGCGAGCTAAAATAATCATTTAGTTATTCTGGCATGCAATTCTTGTACTGAACGAACGTTGGTACGAGCATCGGCACTGTGAGACATACAGGCAGCAAATGCAGCATTTAACGTCGTTGTATAGTTCACATTATGACGCAGAGCACCACGACGTAATTGACGTGAATCTTCAATTGCTTGACGCCCTTCAGTTGTGTTCACCATATAGGTGTACTCACCATTCTTAATGCGATCAAGAATGTGCGGACGACCTTCATGTACTTTATTCACTAAGCGAGGGTTAATCCCTGCTTCACCAAGTACCACTGCTGTGCCGTGAGTGGCATCAATTTGGTAGCCAAGTTCAAGCAGCTTACCAGCCAGTTCAACCACGCGTTTTTTATCACTGTTACGAACAGACAATAAAGCACGGCCAGATTTAGGGACTTCTGATGTTGCGCCTAAACGTGCTTTAGCATAAGCATCTTCAAACGTAACTCCTGTTCCCATAACTTCGCCAGTAGATCGCATTTCAGGGCCAAGCAATGGATCAACGCCCGGAAACTTACTGAATGGCAAAACTACTTCTTTTACTGAGAACATTTCAGGAATAACTTCTTCAGTAAAACCTTGTGACTTCAAGCTTTGACCTGCCATCACGCGAGCAGCAATTTTAGCTAATGGAACACCTGTCGCTTTTGATACAAACGGAACAGTACGAGCCGCGCGAGGATTCACTTCAATCATATAGATTTCGTTATCTTTGACTGCGAACTGTACGTTCATTAAACCAACAACGCCTAACTCTAACGCCAGTTTACGCACGTACTCGCGCATTTGAGCTTGTATATCTTGACTTAAACTGTATGGCGGCAAAGAACAACCAGAGTCGCCTGAGTGAACACCCGCTTGCTCAATGTGCTCCATAATCGCGCCAATCACGACGGTTTCACCATCAGAAATAGCGTCGATATCAACTTCAATGGCGTTGTCTAAGAAGTAATCAAGTAATACTGGCGAGTCATTTGAAACCTTCACGGCTTCTTTGAAGTAACGCAATAAGTCAATTTCATCATAAACGATTTCCATTGCACGACCACCCAATACATAAGATGGACGAACAACCAGTGGGTAACCGATACGCTGAGCACTTGTTACCGCATCTTCAACGGTTGTTACTGTGTCATTTTCAGGCTGCTTAAGACCAAGAGCGTTAATCGTTATTTGAAAACGTTCTCTGTCTTCCGCTCGATCAATCGCATCAGGACTTGTACCAATCACTGGTACACCCGCTTCTTCCAATGCTTTGGCAAGTTTCAACGGTGTTTGACCACCGTATTGCACAATAACGCCTTTTGGCTTTTCGATACGAACAATTTCGAGCACATCTTCAAGAGTGACGGGTTCAAAGTACAAACGATCTGATGTGTCATAATCGGTTGAAACCGTTTCAGGGTTACAGTTAACCATGATGGTTTCATAACCGTCTTCACGTAATGCTAATGCCGCGTGAACACAACAATAATCAAATTCGATGCCTTGACCGATACGGTTTGGACCACCACCTAACACCATGATTTTGTCACGGTTCGAAGGCAATGCTTCACACTCATCTTCATAAGTAGAATACATGTATGCGGTATCAGTCGAAAATTCAGCAGCACAAGTATCAACACGCTTATAAACAGGCAGAATTTTATAGTCATGACGCAAATCGCGAATATTGGCTTCTGATACATTTAATATGTCTGCAATACGCGAATCAGCAAAACCTTTACGCTTCAGCTTACGCAGTACATTTTCATTTAATTCGCTCAGTGATGAGTCTTGCAGTTGTGATTCTATTTGAATTAATTCTTCAATTTGTGCCAAAAACCACATATCAATTTGAGTTAATTTGTTAATCGCGCTTGCTGATAATCCAACACGCATCGCATCAGCGATATACCAAATACGGTCTGCACCTGCGTCTTGTAACTCATAACGAATTTTTGATAATGCGTCTTTGTCGGATAAGTCAGTGATTGGGTCAAAACCGTTTCTGCCAACTTCAAGTCCACGTAATGCTTTTTGCAGCGATTCTTGGAAAGTACGACCAATCGCCATTACTTCACCCACTGACTTCATCTGAGTGGTTAAGCGATCGTTAGCACCAGCAAACTTTTCAAAGTTAAAGCGAGGTATTTTGGTGACGACATAATCTATAGCCGGCTCAAACGACGCTGGTGTGAGTCCGCCCGTAATATCATTCATCAATTCATCGAGTGTGTAGCCAATGGCTAGTTTTGCCGCAATTTTAGCAATCGGGAAACCAGTTGCTTTTGAAGCTAACGCTGATGAGCGAGATACCCTTGGGTTCATCTCAATGATCACCATGCGGCCATCTTTCGGGTTGATACCAAACTGTACGTTTGAACCACCTGTTTCAACACCGATTTCGCGCAACACAGCCAGAGAAGCATTACGCATCAACTGATATTCTTTGTCAGTCAGAGTTTGTGCTGGTGCAACCGTAATCGAGTCACCAGTATGAATACCCATTGGATCGAAGTTTTCAATCGCGCAGACAATGATGCAGTTATCATTACGATCCCGCACCACTTCCATTTCATATTCTTTCCAGCCAATCAATGACTCGTCAATGAGCAATTCAGTTGTTGGTGAAAGCTCTAGACCTTGAGTACAAATTTCATCAAATTCTTCACGGTTATAAGCAATACCGCCACCGCTGCCGCCCATTGTGAACGACGGACGAATAATACAAGGGAAACCAACTTGCTCTAATACCCCGTGAGCTTCTTCTAATGTATGAGCGATGTCGGCACGAGGGCATTCAAGACCAATTTTTTTCATCGCTTTGTCAAAACGGCTACGATCTTCGGCTTTATCAATCGCATCAGCCGTTGCGCCAATCATCTCAACATTAAATTCAGCCAATACACCTTTAGCCTCAAGCTCAAGTGCACAGTTGAGTGCAGTCTGGCCGCCCATGGTCGGCAAAACGGCATCAGGTCTTTCTTTAGCAATAATGTTGCGAACAACTTCCCAATGGATTGGCTCGATGTAGGTTGCATCCGCCATGTCAGGATCGGTCATAATAGTGGCAGGATTCGAGTTAACCAAGATGACTCGGTAACCTTCTTCTCTTAGCGCCTTACACGCTTGCGCACCAGAATAATCAAATTCGCAAGCTTGGCCGATCACAATTGGACCCGCACCTAGGATTAAAATACTTTTTATGTCTGTACGTTTTGGCATCGTTACTCTACCTTCCTAGATGTCACTACTACTTAGCGTGTTGACGAAATTGTTCTATCAATTCTATAAAATGGTCGAACAATGGTGCACAATCAAGGGGTCCTGGACTCGCTTCTGGATGACCTTGGAAACTGAATGCGGGTTTATCCGTTAAGTGAATGCCCTGCAATGAACCATCAAACAATGATTTATGCGTCACTTCAATATTGGCAGCCAATGTAGACTCATCAGCCGCAAAACCGTGGTTTTGACTGGTGATCATCACGCTGCCGCGCTTAATATCACTTACCGGATGGTTGGCACCATGATGGCCAAACTTCATTTTCAACGTTTTAGCGCCAGTCGCCAATGCCAATAATTGGTGACCTAAACAAATACCAAAGATTGGAATGTCTGTTTTCAGTAACGATTGAATTGCGCTGATCGCGTAATCGCATGGCTCAGGATCGCCCGGACCATTTGATAAAAACACGCCATCAGGATTCATCGCGAGCACTTCGCTGATTGGCGTCTGAGCTGGAACAACGGTTACATCGCAACCACGGTCAACCAACATGCGTAAAATATTACGCTTAACACCGTAATCGTAAGCGACAACTTTATACTTCAATTGCGACTCTGGCGTGTCATCAGGCAAACCACCTATTAAGCGCCAGCTACCACTGCGCCATTGATAGGCTTCTTTAGTGGTGACTTCTTTGGCTAAATCCATGCCTTTAAGGCCAGGGAAGGCTTTCGCTGCGGCCAGTGCTTTTACTTCGTCTGCACTACCTACAAGAATACAGCCTGCTTGAGCGCCTTTTTCTCGTAAAATTCGAGTGAGTTTTCGAGTATCAATATCAGCGATACCAACAACATTATTCGACTTTAAGTAATCACTTAAAGATTGCTCGTTACGGAAATTACTCGCCAGTAGAGGTAAATCACGAATAATAAGGCCACAAGCGTGCACACTGTCTGATTCAGTATCTTCCTGATTCGTGCCGGTATTTCCAATATGCGGGTAGGTTAGGGTAACAATTTGTCGAGAATAAGAAGGGTCTGTTAAAATTTCTTGATAACCTGTCATTGAAGTGTTAAAAACAACTTCTCCAACAGCCATACCATTAGCACCAATTGCAGTGCCAGAAAAAACAGTTCCATCTTCGAGTACGAGTAAGGCAGACTTTGTCAACGCGACCTCCGAGAGAGCCAAGTTACTGAAAATTATAGATTTATATTTATTGTTGAATTTCCAACTTCCATTTAATTATGAAATTTTGGCAAATTCCGCAGATTTTACATGACAAATGTGAGGTCGTCTACAGAAGTAAAATATTTATTATTGGCATCACGAACATTCAAATAACAAATAAATCTCATAAAAATCAATTACAAAGGCTTAACCCCCATATCCTTCACTCTTATTTAAAACAGATTATTCGCAGTGCAAAATAATCCAAATTCTAATATCTAAAATTTATAAATAAACACATCCAACTTTCTTCAATTAGAACAATTTATTTCTTGAGAATTTAATTAATCATTTTATTTACATATTCATAAAGTATTCTTAATGCCGATTTAATCTATAACTCATTAAAAATAAGCTAAATTTAATATCTATGTTGCAATCTACAGCATTAATTAACAGTAAATTTTGTAGGTGTATACAAAGTTATTTTAAGAAGATAAGGTGATTATAATGGCAGGTTCTATTAAAGGTGTAACAACTCCCATTACCAGTTTCAATGTAAATGAGACAACACCATTATTAACAGAGTCAGAACAAGGTGAACTTGATGCTTTACAAGCTACACTTGAATCACTTGAATCACATCAATCAGACTCACTTAAAGAGTTTAATACCAAATTAAGTAGAATGGGTGGCGGTTGGAACAAGATAAGCAAACTTACTGAGAGTGGTTATACAGGGCGTTTAAGCAACGAAGAAAGATTGGATTTATGCCGTCAACTATCAAAAGAAGCAACTCTGCTTAACCGTAATATTATAGATGGCAAAGAGCATGTAAAATTTGATTTATTGATATCTACAATGCCAGATCCGTCTGAATCACTAGAAGATATCATTCAAAATTTTAAAGAAGCAAATAAACGCGTAAGTGACCATTCCATTCCGACACAGTTCACTGACATTGCAAACTCAGAGTTACATTTAGCTATTTTTTATATAAAAGAAAAGTTATGTGAAGAAATGCTAGAACTACCGAACGCCGATTTTTTGACTAAAGATAAATTCGAGAAAACTCCACTACAGAATGCTTATAATTCTGAAAACAGACTAACAATATTCAGGCTTAAAAAACTATTTGATGAAAGCAAAACCTCAAAAGAAGCAACGAGTAGTGATGAAGAGAATGCATCTTCACCTTCTCAAAGTACACCGCTTTCAAATAGCAGTGAATCTTCTGTTCTCTTTGTGGATTCAAACAATGCTGAGGGAAAAGAAGAATTTACAGAGATCACACAAGCAGATTTTGATGAAGCATTATCAAAAGAGAAGAAGCAATCAGAATCCGATCGACAACAATTTGAACAACATCAACAAGAAATTATAAATAAAGCGATAGCAGTCCAACCCCCCAAATGGAACCCAGCAACACAACCATCTACAGAAAAAGCAATATTTGCTAAATTATCTGATGCTATTACTGACAAAAGTATTACTAACATACATATTTTAGCTGAAAGGGGCGATACGACTGTCCTTAGTGAAATGCTTAAAACAAAAACTTCCTCTTTACTCAAAGTCAGAGAACAAGAAGAAAGTGATATGGAAGGCTGGGAAATTTATGACGAGTCAATAATTTCCCCTAACGGGATTTTAAGTGTTCAAGATGGCAACAGCACAATTCAAACAGAAACAGGTATAGATTGGAACCGATCTGATAGTAAAGGAATGACGCCTTTAATGATTGCAGTTAAAAACGACCATATTGATTTTATAAAGGTGTTAATTGAAGCTAATGAAGTGAAGCTCGATAGTACCAACTATGCAGGAGAAAACTTACTTCATATTGCAGTAAAAAATGATTCAATTAAGGCTCTAGAATACTTGGCATCCCTTAAAGACAGTAAACAAACAAGCCACCACACGACTCTTAAGCGGTTAGCTAGTCAAAAAGCTAAAAATGAAATTTTTAGAACACAAACCGTCAAGCTAACGCCACTTCAAGAAGCTTGCATTAAAAGTAACGCTGAGGCGTTGCGATACATCTATACAATAGAACCGAAATCAGCTAAAGCTCCAATATCATCTGATTTAAAATTAGATACACCGAAATATCCATTATCTTCACTCGTTAAAATAGGTTCGCAACTCAGACCTACGCATCAAGTAGATGATTCTGAAATTTTAGCTTTTCTTAAATCGATAAAAAAGTAAATCATGGATGAAAAAGAATGTTAATTTTTATACATTCGCTTATTCCTCGCCCCAAGCCAATAAAGCAACGGGCGAGTGATTTTTCTGAACCTCGGAAATAAATAGCTCAGTGTAGTGAGCTTGCCACTCAACCACGGCAATGATAATTCTGTTTTTTCCCCAACCATCAATTTAAGTACAGCGTCTGCAACCTGTTCAGCCGAGCTCATCGGTTGCGAATAGACAATGTCTTCCACAATATCAATTTCATCCATGATAAAACCGGTATCAATTGGACCGGGAGATACAATCGCCATTTTGATATTGCTGTGCTGTAATTCATCCGCCATCGCATAAGTAAAAGCACGAAGTCCTGCTTTTGTTGCACTGTAAACAGCCGCGCCTTGAAGCGGCGCTCGCCCAGCTAAAGATCCAATGTTGATAATAGCCGCAGGTGTTGTTTTTGGCATATAAGGGAGTGCAAGCGCTGATAGGTAAATGGGTGCTTTTAAATTAACATCGACCATTGCAGCAACATCAATTGCAGAGCGTGCTTTAAAATCACCACGGTGATGTAAACCCGCATTGTTAATCAACAAATCAATGCCATCAAACTCTGATACCGTTTGATTGATAATATGATTGCAGCAAGCTCTTTACCGACATCGCCAGCAATCATCAATACCTTGCAGTTGGAGTATTCTGCGAGTTCATCTTTTATTGCACGAAGTCCTGCGACTTCTCGTGCAACTAATACCAAATTAATGCCATTACTATAGGTTTTAGCCAGTAATCGAGCGCATGCCGCACCCACTCCTTTTGATGCTCCAGTGATAACCGCGGTAGGAACAATTGATTTTTGGGTTAATCCTGCTGGCATGTTCATCCTTTTAACTTAGTAACTGTTGTTATTTTTTGTTATAGATCTATGTTTTAACAATTGTTGAAACCTTGCGCAAGTTTCACTTGTGATAACTGTCCCTGATCCATCGTATACAGTTCATCTATCAATGAAAAAACGGAAGTTTTATGCGTCACCATTAATATTGTTTTATCTTTCCAAACGTCAAAAATCAATTTGAGTATTTGTTTTTCTGTACTGGGGTCGAGCCCTTCTGTAGGTTCATCCAATAATACCAGTGGAGCCGAACGCAACAATGCTCTAGCAATACTAATACGACGCTTTTCACCACCGGACAATAACCGTCCACCATCACCAATCCACAAGTCTAGCCCGCAATTTTCTAATAGTTTTTCAAGCCCTACTTGTTGAAGAATTTTAATTAATTTTTGGTCGTCAATAGTCTCACCGTCAGCAAGAGCAATGAGCAGATTTCCTCTAAGACTGGCAGAAAATATTTGCGCACTTTGCTCGATATAAGTAATCGACTGAGACAACGCAAATTCGCTGTAGCTTTCTATCGGTCGCCCATCAAGCAATATTGTTCCTGATTGAAGGTTTTGTTGCCGAGTTAGCAGGCTTAATAACGTTGACTTGCCACACCCTGAATGTCCTATTAATGCTACTTTTTGTTTGTCTGAAATAGATAAATGCAGTTTTTGAAGCACGGGTTGTTCATCTAAATAGCTAAAGTGCCCATCAACAATATTTAAGTTGCCTGTTACTGCGGGCTCTAGCACCTGACCATATTCAATTTGAGCTTGCTGCTCCGTTAACTGATTGATTCGACTTGCCGCTAATACACAAGCCGACAATTGTTGGCTTGATAGTGAAAGTGGCATCAGCAGTTCCATCATCGCGATAATCACAAATACAATAAGCGCGAAAACAGGCCCTGATATCAAACCGATAATAGCTCCACTACCAGCAAGATAAAGCGCGAGGATGAGCACTACTCCATGCAAGATGATCAGCCCAGATTGAAGTAATGCATTTCGATTTATTAACCATAACTGAGCTTGGTACAGGCGTTGTTCGATATGCTCGACTTGAGCACGATATCGACTTATCGCCCCATACATAGTTAATTCTAATTGGTTGGTCAGCAAATCAAGTAATCCAATTCGATATTGCCGATTTGACTCAATAACAGCCACTGCAGGTTGTTTCGCATTTAGGTACCCAACCACGGGTAACAGTAAACCTATCAATAAGAGTCCTGAACCAATCGTCCAAGCAAATTGTGCATTCCAATACCCGATAACTAAGGCAAAGAATATCGACAGCAAAAAATAGCTAACAAGGGGGGCAAGAATTCGAAGGTACAACTGATCTAACGTATCAATATCAGTCAATAATCGATTAAGAACATCACCACGGCG
>VSKX01003042.1_pt1 | contig 35712 bp, 28 predicted proteins | sample 4799481 | NCBI WGS metagenome assembly VSKX01 (sample SAMN12179537, study PRJNA552185) | sponge metagenome | biome: deep-sea hydrothermal plumes; feature: spots directly above weak diffusing fluid; material: sea water; isolation source: sponge from the Swan site of a hydrothermal vent ...
CTTTAGAGCAGGAGTGACGGTACTGTCCGCCTCTAACTGCTGCTTTACGTTAGCCATGGTTGCTTCTATGTCGATGCCGCTAATTTTCAAAGGAAATCACAAACGATTATAAGATGGGATTAGGATGACACACTGAAAAGAACGGTCAAACGATCGCAAGAAAAAGTGGTTTAAGTGCAGTATTTTTGTTCATTTTGTAGTGGTAGGCTGAATAGATACAAAAAATAAAACATGTGGTATTATTGGTTTTGGCGAAACAGGTAAACAAACAGCACAAATCGCTTCGGCGTTTGGCATGAAAGTCATGGTTCACTCTCGAACTCAGCCTAACGTTTTACCGCCAAATACGCACTGGAGTGATTTGGATTCGTTACTTCAACAATCTGATGTTGTGTCATTACATTGCCCGTTAACGGCGCACACTGAGCATTTAATTAACCATAAAACTCTAAGCTTAATGAAAACGAATGCACTGCTCATCAATTGTGCCAGAGGTGGTTTAGTCAACGAACAGAATTTAGCAGATAAACTCAAAACTGGAACCTTATTCGCAGGTGTTGACGTGTTATCAACAGAACCACCAGCAGCTGATAACCCATTATTAACTGCACCAAATATCAGCATTACTCCTCATATCGCATGGGCAACACTCGAAGCACGCCAAGTGTTGATGAAAGTAACTGTTGGGAATATTAAAAGCTATTTAGCAGGTGAGTTGCAGAATGTTGTGAGTGGTTAGGTTTATTTATAAAACGCTTTCAGCGCTAAAAGAAAGGTCGTGGGCTTTCCGCCCACACCCGACCAAAGGTAAATTCAACAGCAAATCTCCCTTTGGAAACCCTAATGCCGCCCAACAAAGTTGAAAGCCCCTCAGACTCCAATAAAAATTACCTATCAGCTCGAATGGCACATCCATGTGCCTCGAGCTTGTTCCGTCATCCATGACGTCACTACGGAATTTTGATTTACATCTGAGGCAACTTTGCGATGGGTAAACAGATCGGCTCTCTGAATTTAAATTTTAGTCGATTTATACTTTCAATTATTCAACTGATATATTCATGTTGTGTACATTATTTGTTTCTGCAAAATTCACTACAACATCACTTTTTATCAATATATCCAGCATGTGCGTTGAGATATCCGATTCTGTTTTCATAGTAAATGCTTGGGAAGTTGCTTTACCACCAGTGTACGTATAAACCCATTTTTCATCTGTTTCGCTAATTACACTCTTCACTGCTGGCTCACCAAAAATCCTTAAAGGATCAGTTTTGGTTGTAATGCCCTTTTTGATTTAGCTAACTTTGTCTGTAGTAAATTGCTTACCATAATTTAGATTTGACGTATAAACACAGCCTGAAATAAACATCGTAAATAATACCGATAGCCCACGTTTCGCACCTTTATTAGGTTGAAAAATAATTAAATTTAAATTGATAACACAAATAGAACTTCATTCTATATAAAATGCAAATTTCAACCATTTGATAATAAAATGGAAATTTGATAAATCATAAGTTGTTGATATTTGAGTTTGGTTGTTAACATGCTGAAATTGTATTGTTTTTATTTGATTTCAAAGGTGCGGAATATGGGCGATAGCATTACTTTAATATTTATATTGTTGAACATGGGTTTGAAATTCCTTTTATTCACCTAATTTAGATTGGAAGTCATATTAACCGCACAGTGTTCAAGGTGTAAGAGTCGTAATAAAACATTCTTTACTCTATTTGTTACTGTTCAAGGTATTTAACCAAATTATGTATATTTCAATCAAAACATTTCGGAGACTATACCAATCCCCTTTCGAAGCTGCCGAAGATGAAGATAAAAATTCCGTAGTGGCGTCATGGACGACGCCACAAGTTTGGGGGCACATGGATGTGCCATCCGAACTGTTAGGAATTTTTGTTGGAGTCTGAGGAGCTTTCAGCTTCGTTAGGGTGGCACGGAGAGATCCAAGAGAGGGTTTGCTATTGAACCCTTTCTTGGTCGGGTGTGGGCGGAAAGCCCACGATGTTAAAAACTTCGAAGAAGTTTCGAAACAAACCGTTATCTAAAAACAAACTCCAACGCTTTGGCAATTATCGATTCAGCAAACCGTGATTCAATTTCAATAATACTTGGAAACTGAGAAAAACCATCCGTGCCCGCTAATCGATTAGTCGCTTTACTGACCAAATTAACTATGCAAACTTCGACGGCTTGATTCCACTTCGTTTCGATTTCTGTCACGGCTTCGATTATTGTACAACCAAGAAGCAAACGATAATGCCCAAACAAAAAATCAAAATATCGGTTTTTTTGATCATCAAAGGTAGATTGAGGTAACCGAGTAACCACTAGATTATCAAACTTAAAAACAAATTTTAACTCGCGCTTGATATCCAGTATCAACGCTTCTTTATCTTCGTTAATTTTCTGAAGTAGATTAGAATTTTTCTGGTTGTCGTGCTTAAACTTTAATTGGCAAACAAACTGTTTATTCGGATTCATTGAAATACCCAAACTCATTTGAGTTCGATACTTCACCTTGCATTGGTATTTAAGCCAATTGAAAATCCCAATTCGTCGGTTTACTTCAGCTAGCTCATTGCAGATTTGCCAATTTTCATTTTCAAATAAAGTTAAATATTCAGCGGCTTGGCTTTGTTGTTTTTTGTAAAAAATGTCGATGAATTGAGATCTGTTTCTATGTTGTAAAATAGAAGGTTGTAAAATAGAAGGTTGTAAAATAGAAGGCTTAACACTACCTTCATAACCAACTTGATTATCATCCGATTTTTTTTGCTCACTTTTCAATGAAAATCGGACTTCATCGTCCAAAATTACCGCCATTGATACCACTCCTCGCGTTTATCTATTCAGCGACTTTAAATCGTCTAAATATTTTGAATATAAGTAACCAACGTATTCCTCCCTAAATTTTTATCCTATTCCCATCCGTCGCTTAGCATTTTTATTACTCTTCATTATGGTTCAGAGTGAGGTAATAAGTAGCTCTGTTGAGGTTAAACATGATTCATCTGAATCGGCACAAATTAAAAATAACTGTGCTATGTGATACTAAATATTAGGAATGAGACATTGAAATAATCACTATAAAATCAGATGATTGAGATAAAGTCGGCAAGATTACTTAATAAGGATTTCAGTTTGAGTTGAAATATTTTTCAGTTCGAATTGCTCGACAGCTTGTTGGAGCATAAGCGAAACGTCTTCTCGATATTCAACTGTTTTTTGGCCAAGAAACTGTAAAGCTAATTGCAAACTTTTTTGAGGGTGTTTTGAATCAATCGCAGTCGCTGAATTCTGTTTTGAAAGTTTAAAGCCCGGTTGTGTGCAAGCTAAAGGCAAGTGAATCCAATTTGGCGCCGATAATTCGAATATTTGATAAAGGCTGAGTTGCCTGCAAGTGACTTCAAGCAAATCACTGCCGCGCACAACTTCTGTAATTCCTTGGTAAGCATCATCAAGCACAACCGCAAGTTGATAAGCTTGTAAACCATCACTGCGCTTTATAATAAAGTCTTCTGCTGAAAATTGACCCTCAACATTAACGACTCCCTTCAGCACGTCAGTAAATTGATCTATTCCTGCACTATTGCGAATTCGAATCGCACCTTCCAATGACTTTTTTGTATAACAACGCCCGTCATAGACACCTCCCATTGCTTTTATTTGCTTACGCGTACATTGACAGTAATAAGCTTGGTTATTGAGTCGTAGTTGCTCTAGTTGGTCTTCATACGCATCGATACGATGGCTTTGATATAAGACATTCTCGTCCCAACACAATCCATAACTTGCGAGTGTTCGCATAATGTCATCGGCTGCACCTGCAATTTCTCTGGGAGGATCGATATCTTCAATTCTGAGCAACCATTTCCCGTTAACTGATCGCGCACGCAAATAACTGCCAAGCGCAGCGACGAGAGAACCAAAATGTAAAGGACCTGAGGGGGATGGAGCAAAACGGCCAATGTAATTTGATGACATAGGTGAGGTTATGGTTAAAGTAACGCTTATCTGATTAATGATAAGTCAAGCGTAGTGGCTTCAACTCCTGATTGATGAATTTTTAAATGGTAGAATTTTAAATAATGAAAGGTAGATCAAGAATGGGAAGAGAAGCCTCTTCCCATTCGATCTGAATCGCGACGATTAGCCAACCATCTGCTTTTCTCTGATTTCTGCAAGTGTTTTACAGTCAATACATTGATCCGCTGTTGGTCTAGCTTCAAGGCGACGAATACCAATCTCGATACCACAAGAGTCACAGAAGCCGAAATCATCGTCTTCAATCTTTTGCAGTGTCTTTTCAATCTTTTTGATCAGCTTACGCTCACGATCTCGAGCTCTCAGTTCTAAACTGAACTCTTCTTCTTGGGCTGCACGATCAACTGGATCTGGGAAGTTAGCTGCTTCGTCTTGCATATGATTTAGAGTTCTGTCGACCTCTTCACGCAACTGGTTTCTCCATGCTTCAAGAATAACCTTGAAGTGGCCCAGTTGATCAGTGTTCATATACTCCTCACCCGGCTTATCTTGGTATGGATTCACACCTGCGATAGCGAGCACGCCAAGTTTTTTGTTGCCTTCTGGCATAACGCATCTCCTGTCTTTAATTGCGTTTTAGGGCGTCTTTAAGAACGGCCGCTATCTATACCAAAAGTTTAACAGCTAGGCAAATTTTTTAGTACTTTATAGTCCGTTAATTGACTCAATAGCAGATAAAACATCCAGATAGACAGATCTTCAGCTGCAAAGTGTAATTAACCACCGTTCTAATGCTCAAAGCATAACCAAAAAGTATAGTAGTCTTCTCTGAGATGTATCAAAAATTTAATAAATTTATAATTTGTATTTAAAATCAATATGATAAAGCTTCAAATAACAAGAATTTTGTCAGTTATTATAATTTCATCAGGTGAGAGTGTTGTTTTATATGCTAAAACTTCTACGCCTTGCGCAATCGCTTCATAGAACAAACTCGCATAAGCAGGATCAATATGTTTCGCTGGCGAAACTGTGCTTATTCCTGAATGTTGTACCACAAATAATAAAACCGCTCTGTGACCGTTTTGTACCATTTGCATTAATTCTCGCAAATGTTTTTGTCCTCGAAGTGTTACCGAGTCCGGGAAATAGCCGCTACCAGTTTCGAGTAAAGTACAGCTTTTGACTTCAACATAACAATCTGGCTTATCGTCTGACGTTAACAGTATATCTATACGGCTATTTTCAGCCCCATATTTTACTTCCCGTTTGATATGCTCATAACCGACAAGTTCGGTAATCACTTGCTTTTCTATGGCGTCTGCTGCCAATTGATTCGCTCGGCCAGTATTAATCCCAATAAAGTCGTCAACAGGTGTTTCCATTAACTCCCATGTTCGACTGTATTTCCGTTTGGGATTATCAGAAGTAGAAAACCAAACTTGTTGTTCTGGAAATTGGCAGTTTTTCATTGAGCCTGTATTAGGACAATGTATGGTCACTTCCGAGCCATCATTCAATCGAATATCAGCAAGAAATCGTTTATAACGTTTTATCAAAATTCCTGATTCTAATTTCGGAATAAACTCCATAAATCACCCAAATGCCAAATTTCCCGATGAAACTAACACAAATTTCCCTCTACGTATTGTTGTAGGTACACTGAGCGTTGCTAAAATTTATGCCTCAAGGATATAAAATGACAAAAATTATTACTGTAACGCTTACCCAGCAGTCACCAAAAAGCTTATGGGGAAAAGCAGACATTAGCTTCGACGGCCATTGCGCTTCGATTCATCTAAAAGGGTCTGACGACCTTCGCCAAATACAAATGGCCGCTCGTAAACTTCGTTCACAAGGGCTTAGCCAAGTATCACTGAGCGGTGAGCAGTGGAATGTTGATAGCCAATGGGCCTTCTTCCAAGGTTTTGCTACGGCAAAAACAGGATACGAAGTGCAATGGACCGGCAGTGATGATGTTCAGCTACAGCTGGAACAACGCCGCTACAGTGCCACATTCGCAAGACAACTCGTTAATGCGACGCCTGAAGACTTGTCACCTGTCACCTTGGCTCAGTTGTCAGCCAATTGGTTAAAAGAACTTGCAGCAGATAAAGTCAGTTTTACTATCATCGAAGGCGATGATTTACTCGCTCACCAATGGGCTGGTATTCATGCTGTTGGCCGTGGTAGTGAACGCCCACCAGCATTGCTTGAATTGGATTACAACCCGACGGGTGATGTAAACGCTAAGGTCGATATCGCGCTCGTTGGTAAAGGTATTACTTTCGACTCTGGCGGTTACAGCATTAAGAGCTCAGAAGGCATGCTCGGCATGAAAGCTGATATGGGCGGCGCGGCGACAGTTACCGCCGCATTAGGATTAGCCATTCAAGCTGGTTTAACGAAACGCGTTAAATTATTCCTTTGCTGCGCTGAGAACTTGATTAGTGGTCATGCTTATAAGCTTGGCGACATCATTACTTATAAAAACGGCACGACGGTTGAAATTGTAAATACCGATGCTGAAGGTCGTTTAGTGCTCGCTGATGGCTTGCAAGCCGCATCAGAAACAGGCGCACCACTCATCATTAATGCAGCGACATTAACCGGTGCTGCAGTAATGGCTGTCGGTACTAACTATAATGCGATTTTCTCACCGCAACCTGAAATGCTTGAGCTTACTCGAGCTAAAGCAGCGTCAGTTGCTGAGCGTGTTTGGCCACTGCCATTAGACTCGTGGCACAAAACTATGTGCCCATCACCTTATGCTGATTCTGCGAATAGCCGTCCAGCGAAAGGCGGTGGTGCAGGTGGCGCTTCTAATGCAGCTGGTTTCTTGTCTCGTTTTGTCAGAGAAGACGCTAATTGGTTACACATGGATTTAGCCGCAGCCTTCGAAGACAGTAATTCTGCACTTTGGGCGGCAGGTGCAACAACTCATGGTGTATTGACCATTGCTGAGTTGATAAAAGACTAAAACGATTTCAAACTGCTTTTCCATCCAATAATGTTGATGGAGAAGCAGTTTCATCTAAAAATGCAAGGGATCGCAATGACTCAAATAAGGAAAGCCACATGGGCTGACGCTCAGGTTTGTTGGGATATACGCAATCTCGCTATTTTAAATCAATGCACATCATATTATCCAGAATACGAACTCAGCATTTGGACTCGTGGTGCACTCACAACGCAATTCTCTCAAGTAGTTGCTGAACATTTTTATGTCGCTGAATCCAAAAATGAAATCCTCGCCACTGGTTTTGTTGATTTTTCAAAAAACCAAGTAGAAGCTCTGTTTGTTCACCCTAAAGCAATGGGCATGGGACTTGGCAAGCAAATGCTTATTTATTTGGAGCAATTGGCGCTTGATAAGGCCATAAAACGGCTAACACTTGAATCAACGTTAAACGCTGCAACATTTTATCGCTCGCAAGGGTATGTGGGCGATGAAAAAACGGTATATCACAGTCCGAGAGGCATTCAGTTAGATTGTGTGAAAATGACGAAAAAAATAAACGCAAAGCATTGAATTAAAGCGGCTTATCATCATAAAAAACCGATTCTCTTAGTCGTACTACATAAATATACATTATCGTAGAAATTAAGGTTTTTTCATATTCAATGCAATGAGTTGCATAATTTCAACAAGGATATTATGTTTAATCTAAGCATTATAAGATGAGGAAAGTATTATGGCTTCAATTGAATTAACTATGCACTCCTTGGATTCTTCTACCTATTATAATCTTGGTATAGACAAAGCGAGAGCACAATGCTTTTTGGAAGGCGATGCCGACAAGATTAAAAATATGAGTTGGTTCGAAAAATTTGTCGACTTCTTTAGAGGTCACAAACAAGCAACAGCTTTATCTTTACTCAGCGACATCATGAATAAACCCAGCGAAGTCAATGAAGCCGCCTATGCAGAGCCCGTTGGTTTTGAAGATGCTGATGACGTCCTAAATTCATCTATTATGAGCGACCCTCTTTATGCTAGTGATGAAGAATCTTACGCCACAGATTTAGGTATCATTAGTAAGTTTTATATGCTTAAAAATATGGCAAAACCTCAAGACCAGCACCATTTTAGAATTTGTTTTAATGATAATAATGAATTAATTTTTGTCATAGCAGGAAAAAGAATCCTCACAACACCGATTAAAGCATTTTTAGACCGATGCAAAATGGGTAACTCTACTTTGATGGAAGTCTTGATTAATAAGGCATCTAACTATAACTATGATTTTGATGCTTCAATCCATTTAGAAACATCTTTAAGTCTTCAAGAAGGTCACGTACAGGCTCAATTACAAATTAAAAACATTAAGACTTTTTTAAATGAATGCTCTCAACTTGCAGAATTAAAAGACTTTATGTCTGAGTTAGGGATATTTCGTGACGATTTGGTACTAACTCGTCTTATTAGCATTTATCATAATGAAAGTACTCATAGCCCAAACAATTCTCCATCAACAGCTTTTCAAAGAATGGCAGGATATTAGTTCACTTTTACTTTTCGAGCACCCGTGAATAACTAAGAAGTTCACAGGTAATAACCACCCGATATGTTAACATCTAGAAATAATGGCTAAAACAGCGTAAAAACCTTGAAATCTTTGCCTATAAATTTGGTACTTCCTTCATTAAAAGAAAGCTTTTCTAATGCTTCTCAAATTCTTATTCAATCCCCTACAGGTTCAGGTAAATCTACAGCACTCCCTGCAGCGCTTCTTGATTGGCCAGAAATAAGCGGCAAGATTCTCATGCTTGAGCCTCGCCGAGTGGCCACTCGAAGCATTGCTGAGTTTATTTCTAAGCTAAGGGGAGAAAATGTTGGGCAACAAGTCGGTTATCGGGTTCGCGGTGAAGCAAAGATAAGCAAGCACACTCGGTTAGAAGTTGTCACTGAAGGTATTCTTACACGCATGATCCAACAAGACCCTGAGCTAACAGGTATTGATGTGATCATATTCGATGAAGTGCATGAGCGGCACCTTACGACAGACTTAGGCTTAGCATTAGCCCTAGAAGTGCAACAAAGCCTTCGAGAAGACTTAAAAATAATTTTAATGTCAGCAACATTGGCGCAAAAAGAATTAAAAGCCCAATTGCCTGATGCGGTAATTTTACAGAGTGAAGGCCGGAGCTTTCCAGTAGACATCACTTACTCATCAGTAAAAAGTTCATCAACAAAAAGTTCATCAATAAAGAGTTCAACAACACACAGTGCTTCAAGATGGCTTGATCACATGGGTGAAACTATTTCTAAATTGATCTCATCAACATCAAGCGATACTAAGAGCGATGATAAAATAGGTGATATTTTGGCTTTTTTACCCGGGAAAGCTGAAATCCTTAGACTCCAATCGTATCTCGAACAACGTATCAGTCAGCAATCCACAAATAAGCCATGTATTGTCATGCCGCTTTACGGGGAACTGAGCCACCAGCAACAAGATGCAGCTTTAAAACCCTACGTTGATGAACAAGGACAGAAACGCAAAATTGTCCTTGCTACCAATGTCGCTGAATCAAGTTTAACCATCGAAGGTATACGTACCGTTGTCGATAGTGGCTTAAAACGTTATGCCAGCTATAACCCAAAATCGGGTGTGACTCGCCTGAGCTTAAAGCGCATCAGCCAAGCATCAGCTACCCAACGAAGTGGGCGCGCAGGACGATTAAGCGCAGGTCAATGCATTCGCATGTGGCGCGAAGAAGATCACTTACGTCGACCAGAGCACGATGAGCCTGAGATTATCAATGCAGACTTACTGAACATGGCACATAACTGTGCGTACTGGGGCGCACGGAAGTTTAATGAGCTGCCTTTACTCAGCCAACCTCCTGCAATTAACGAGTTAAAAGCGTGGGAATTACTCAGTAATCTAGAATTTGTCGACGGCAACAATAAGCTGACGTATCAAGGTAAGAAAGCCTATGAGCTAGGATGCGACCCAAGACTGGCACACATGCTGCTCAGAGCCCAAACCTTGATCACAACTCAAGGTAATCAACTACTCATACTAGCCTGCGTGTTAGCAAGCGTGCTCGAAGCGCGTGGTTTGCCTCGGCGTGGTTGCGATATACAAAGTTATCTCAACATTAGCCATTCAGGATTAGCAGCAAAACAAACCAAGTCATGGTTAGCAAAATTTGGCATTCAAACGAATATCCCTCAAGTTACAGAGCAATCTCGCTGGCAAGATATTGGTTTACTGTTAGCGTTTGCGTTTCCGGATAGAATTGCCAAAAATCGTGGAAATGGCAGTTTTGTTGCGGCCATTGGTATCGGCGTAGTGATCGCAGATGAAGAATCGCTGTCTCAAGCGAATTTCATCGTAATCGCCGACCTGCAAGAAACTGAGAATAAAAGTAATGCAAAAGTTTATTTAGCCTGCCAATTAGATCCCACTTTGCTAGAGACTCAGCTCGATTACTTAGTGACATCGAAATTGCACACTAGTTGGGATGAACAAACAGGTCGTTTTATCGCTGAACAACAGCAGAATATAGGTTCTATTGTCATTAAACGCGAGCCGATTAAAACATTATCCGCGGAGCAACGCACTCAAGCAATACACCAACAAGTCCAAAATAAAGGCCTAGATTTATTCGAATGGTCAGAAGCTACTAAACAATTACAAACACGAATCAAACTCGCGAAAAACCTACTCACTGAGGAGGTCCAGTGGCCAGATGTTGATGCGAAAAACTTGCTCAAGACTATCCATAAATGGTTAGCACCTTTTGTCACTCACATAACGAATTTAAAGCAGTTAACTAAACTTGATACTTTTCAACTCATATTCAATCAACTTGACTGGCAACAGCAGCAGCTGTTAAATAAAGAGTTTCCTGAAAAATGGTCGCTTATTACTGGCACTAAGGCACCAATACGCTACACCGATGATGGTCGAGCACTGATGAGTTTGAAACTACAAGAAGCTTTTGGGCAGGCTCAAAGTCCAAGCTTGGCTAGAGGTAAGCTGTTAGTTACTATGGAACTACTGTCTCCAGCACGTCGACCTTTAGCCATTACGGCTGATCTAGCCGCATTTTGGAGTGGCTCTTATGAGCAAGTGAAAAAAGAAATGCGAGGGCGTTATCCGAAGCATCCATGGCCAGATGACCCACTGCAAGCTCAGGCTACCAAATTCACGAAAAGAAAACTCGCTAAATAATGATTCAGAATAAGCAGGATATTAATGACTAAGCCCAAGGCGACCACTAAAAAGCCACCAGCAAAAACCAAAGCTAAGACGACAGCCAAAACAAAAAAGACAGCAGGCTCTGGTGTGTTAAAGAAAATTTGGTCATTCACTTGGAAAATTGGCTTGATTACCTTAGTTGCTGTTTGCAGTTATGGGATCTATTTAGATCAAATAATCGCTCGTAAATTTGAAGGTCAAAAGTGGCATCTACCTGCGCAAATTTATGGACGTTCGATGGCGCTCTACCCCTCTGTAGCCATTAGCCATCAACAGTTTATCTCTGAATTAAAACTATTAGGCTATCGAAAAGTTCGTCACCCTCGACAAGTGGGCGAATTTTCAGCATCAAAGACAAAGGTGGATTTATGGCGACGTCCATTTCAACACCCCAAAGGTAGTCAATCGGAGCAACGTGTGATGATCAATTTCAACACGTTAGGCGTCAATAATGTTACTCGTCCTGATGGTCGTCAATTGGCCGTATTTTATATGGAACCAAAATTGCTCGATAGGATCATCACCAATGATGGTCAAGACAGGCTTTTTGTTCCTTCTGAAAAAATACCGCCTTTAGTGATCAAAGCATTATTACAAACCGAAGATAGGGATTTTTATCTTCATCATGGCGTTAGCCCTCTTGCGATTTTACGAGCAGCATTTGTCAACATTTCTGCAGGCCGCACTGTACAAGGTGGCTCAACGCTCACTCAACAGTTAGCAAAAAACTTCTTTCTCACCAGTAAACGCTCATTAGTGCGTAAAGCGAGAGAAGCGCTAATGGCAATCATTATTGACTACCGTTATAGTAAAAATGAAATTTTAGAAGCCTACATGAACGAAGTGTACATGGGACAAGACAAATCCCGTTCTGTTCATGGCATGGGACTCGCGTCGCAATTCTATTTTGGTCGTCCAATTCGCGAGTTATCCCTATCACAACAAGCGTTTTTAGTGGCTGTTGTTAAGGGGCCATCTTATTACAACCCATGGAAGAACCCTGATAGAGCCCAGCAACGTCGTGATTTGGTGCTTAGATTATTGATGGAAGCAGGCGATCTCAATGTTCAGCAGTATCGTGTTGCCGTTAACTCACCGTTAGGCCTTAGAAATAGCGAACGTGACGTTCGATCAAAATTGCCTGCATTTTTCGATTTAGTGAAACAAGAGCTTGCGCAGCGTTACGGCTCCGAGTTACTCAAACAATCTGGCATTAAGGTTTACACCAGCTTAGATCCTCTGGCGCAACAAGCCGCTGAAAAAGCCGTCGTCGCCACGATGAAACGTCTGAATAAAAAACAACAAAATATTCAAGTTGGTATGGTTGTGACAGACAAAAATACCGCAGGCATTGCCGCAATGGTTGGTGATCGTCGACCTGATTATCGCGGATATAACCGCGCGATGACCATTCGTCGTCCGATTGGATCGTTGGTCAAACCATTCGTTTATGCCACAGCGTTAGCCAAACCAAGTGCGTATACCTTAGCCACTCCATTAGCCGACCAGCCTATTACACTCAAAAGTGGCAAAGGGAAAACATGGTCACCACAAAATGTTGATAAAAAGTTTCTCGGTCAAGTACCACTGCTCTACGCCTTTAAAAAATCTCGCAATGTGCCCACCGTAAATTTAGGTATGGCATTAGGCTTGGATAACGTCGCTGATACATTAATGGATTCAGGTTGGAAAGAACCCGTCTCAGGTTACCCATCCATGCTGCTGGGTGCGTTAAATGGTTCCCCTTTAATGGTGGCTCAAGTTTTCCAAACTCTCGCCGACAATGGCCGCATAAGACCTCTACAGGCCGTGACTCATGTTCTGGATAATCAAGATAAGTTGATCAGCACTTATCAATCCGATGCTGAACAAGTTATTGACCCAAACACGGCTTATTTGACCCAATACGCCATGACCCAAGTCGTTCAATCAGGCACTGCTGCACGATTAGGAAAAGCCTTTCCGCACACTCGACTTGCTGGTAAAACAGGTACCAGTAATAATAATCGTGATTCATGGTTTGCAGGTTTTGATGAGCGCAATGTGGCTGCTATCTGGGTAGGCAAAGACGACAACAGCAAAACGCATCTATATGGCAGTAGTGGTGCAATGGCGATTTATCAAAATTTCTTAACAAATCGAGCGCCTATTAGCTTGAGGCTGTCGCCACCAAGTAATGTCATTACGGGTTATTTTGATAAAACTAACGGTGATGCAAAACAAGCTAATTGTGAAAATGTGATCTCATTGCCCGCGATAAAACAGAGTTATCAGCCAACAGAAAACTGCGGTAAGCCTTTATCATGGTGGCAGAAAGTGTTTTAAGACTGTATATCTTCATTCTCAACTTGTTTCAATTGTGACTTTTTGGAGCAGTAAGTGTTATATTTCACCCATAAATAAAAAACCTTTGCTTAATATAAAAAAGCTTGGAAGCAATAAAACAACAACATTGGGTAGCTATAAATTATGAATAAGTCACTTTCGACCAAAATTTTTATTGGTCTATTTTTCGGTTTAGTGCTGGGCTCGTTAGTGCAATACGCACTCGCTGATATCAGTTTTTTCTCTGAATCTCTGGTTAGCTTTTTTTCTGGCATCGGTACCATGTTCGTTAACATGATCATGATGTTAGTTGTGCCATTGGTTTTCGTGAGCATCGTTTGCGGTGTGTGTGAATTACCTGATCTTAAAAGTTTCGGTCGCTTAGGTGGTAAAACCTTCGGTTTTTACATTATTAATACCGTAATCGCTATCAGTGCAGCATTAGCAGTCTCATTAATTTTACAACCCGGTGCAGGTGTAGACATGAGCAGTGATGCTCAAGTAGCCATTACCGCAACTGAATTACCAAACCTAATGTCGTTAGTTGTGAATATCGTACCGAACAATCCGATTCGCGCATTCTACGACGGTAACATGTTGCAAATCATTTTCATGGCATTGCTTGTCGGTGGTGTCATTAAGTCACTAGGCGCTAATGTTTCAAGTGCCGTTGCCGGTTTTCAAACTGCCAACAAAGTCATGATGAAATTAATCACGATTGTGATGAAACTTGCTCCTATTGGTGTATTTGCTTTGATGTTTAAACTCGGAGCAACACTGCAAGCTGATGCATTTATTAGCGTCGCTCAGTACGTAGTGTTAATTTTAGTTTTATTAGTATTATGGATTTTTGTTGTTTATCCATATGCGGTTAGCTTATTTACTGATATTTCAGCTAAAACCTTCCGAGAGAAGACTCGAGAGCAAGTGTTGTTTTCACTTTCAACAGCAAGTTCGAACGCGACCATTCCTGTCACTATGCGTACTCTGACTGAAAAGCTAGGCGTAAACAAAGCGGTAGCGGGTTTTGGTGTACCACTGGGTGCAACCATGAACATGGGCGGCGTATCCATCTACATTACTGTGGCAATTTTCTTCGTGGCAAATGCTTTTGGCATGCCATTTACAATGGAACAAATCCCAGCGTTAGTATTCAGCATTTTCTTATTATCTGTCGGTGCTGGCGGCGTACCGGGCGGCGGCATGGTGATGATTGGTGTATTGATCCATCAGACTGGGCTACCGATTGAAGCCTTCGCTATTGTTGCTGCAATAGACCGTATCATTGATATGTTTGTAACTTCAAGTAACGTCGTCGGTGACAGTGCTGTAGTGACAATCGTTGATCAAACTGAAAAGAAACATCAGATTTAATTTGTTATTGTCTTAAGTGAAAAGGGGAAATTATTTCCCTTTTTCATTTAATTATTCACAGGAAGTGATATTCATGAATAAAGCTTATTTTAACCTGCTCGCGCTCGTATTATTCACTTTTTTAACCGTTGGTTGCACCAGTTCTCAAGCTCAAAAATCTCTAGGTGATTTCACTGAAGGCGCCCAAGAAAGCCATGAGTCTCGTAATAAAAAAGCATCAACTCGCCATCAAGATAGCTCTCAAAACAGTGAAGATACCATCAACGGCATTCTAAATTTGTTATTTCAAGGTGTTGTGAGTTTATTTAGCTCAGATGATAACTAAAAATTACTGCTTCTTACGCTAATGGTATTAACCTCCCATCGAATTATATTGCCAATAACGATCAAAGGACGCTGCATTGCAAAAAATTATTGAATATAGAAAACGTAATTTTTGGTCAAGCCAATTGGATCTTGAGTCACTCAATAAACAAATTTTTGAACTAAATAAAGATGGCTGGTTTGTAAAAGCTATAACTCCAAATACTGCATTTATTGGCGTTGTAACTTCTTACACTTTGTTGCTTGAGTCGAAAGATTAATTTATCGATTTAACTTAAAAAAATTATCAGGGACGTTCAATTATATGAAATACACATGGATTATTGCCACACTATTTTTAATGGGCTGTAAATCTACGCCGACCTTTTGTGAGATAAATCCTGATTCAAAATTATGCGATTCCAGTGATTATTCTGCAAACACTAGAGAAGGGTTAGATAAGTTTGAACATTACAGAAACCAAAAAGCCTTCGCATTAGCCAAAAGTTCAAATGGTGCTGAAATTACAGGTTATTCATATGGATATAAATCACGTCAGTTAGCAAAAGAACGCGCATTAATGGAGTGCCAAAAACGTGTCAAAAATTTTAAAGTCAAAGCGACTTGTGAAATTATCAGATAGCTTATTGGGATAATAACTGTCATGAAAAACAAATAAACAGTTTTCAGGAACTCATGAGAATAACCAATCCCCGCAGAAAACTATCTTCGCTTTTTCAGTCTTACGCAATCTGAAAGCGGGGCATTAACATTACTTATTTTGAGTCCTAAAGACTGTAAACGGAGTTGAATCCTCCCCCCAGCGATGTAACGTAATGTTGAGGTACATTCCTCTTGATTGTTCTAATAATTCCAACCAGTAAAAGTATTAATATATACTTTCATATGGGCGTATTCCCAACCTATTTTGGCGTTTATATTTGGCGTGTTGTTGTTAATATCAATCGGATCGCTAGGCCAAGTTCCGGAATAGCCATCAACATAAACTTTATCATATATTCTTCTATCAACAGGGGTAGCTCTAATAAAATGCTGATACTTTATATCACCATTATTATATTCAACGCCGCCATCATCCATTCTTGTATGTGGATCCCAATATGTCAAAAGATCATCTAAATATTCCCACTGGTCACTTGGTTCACCCTTTTTATGAGCATATACATAAATCGTTTCACCCATTGCTGACTCAAGTGTCGTGTTGACAACATAGACCATATAGGGGTAATGATTATAATTACCATCCAAAAACGTAAAGCTCTTTTCATCTTGATAAATTGCACCGCTATTCATACTAAAATTTGAACTTGATGATGAGTTTATCGTTTGACGAGGAGTTTCTTTTGCTGAGTGTAACGTCACTTCACCAGCAATACTTTGTGTATTTGATAGTAAAACTGACAAGAATATGCAGGATAAAATATTTTTACGTAAATACATAATTAATAGCCTAATAAATTAACTGACGCACTCATTGTATTTTATTAGGCTGAATAGACGCTTAATGGCACTATCGTATATGTTTACATATTAATAATGTTTATTTTTCAATTAGGCATTATTTTATGAAGAGTGATAACTCAAGCACGTTTCAACTTCATTACTGCTACCTAAAATAACAGCAACACGTTGATGGATTTGTTCAGGATTGATATCAAGAATGCTTTCATATCCTGTTGATGCAACCCCGCCAGACTGTTCAACCAATAAAGCCATTGGATTAGCTTCGTACATTAAACGCAGCTTAAACGGTTTTTGTTGATTTTTAGTATCCGCTGGATAAGTAAAAATTCCACCACGTGATAATACTCGATGAACATCCCCTACCATCGCGGCAATCCAACGCATATTAAAGTTTTTACCGCGTACGCCAGTATCGCCTTTTATCAAGTCGGCAATGTAAGTTTGCATCGCCGGTTGCCAGAAACGTTGATTAGACATATTAATCGCAAATTCTTTGGTTTCTGTCGGGATGGATACGTTAGTTTCCGTTAGCATGAACTCATTGGTTTCTGGATGCAGGGTAAACATTTGCACTCCTGTACCTGTCGTCAATGCAAGCATCGTTGACGGGCCGTACAGTACATATCCTGCCGCAACTTGATGACGACCAGATTGGAGGAAACTGGCTTCAGTTAATTCACCCTGCTGAGCGGGTAACACTGAAAAAATAGTACCCACTAACGAGTTAATATCGATGTTCGATGAACCATCAAGTGGATCAAAGCAAACCAGATATTGACCATTTTCATTGGCAGCAACCACATAATCTTCTTCTTCAGACGCAATGCCTTTAACGGTTGCGTCATAATTCAATGCATCTTTGAGCATGTCGTTGGTGATGATATCGAGCTTTTTTTGCGTTTCACCTTGAACATTTTGCTGCTCTGTCTCGCCCAATACACCAGCAAGCGCTCCGTGACTTACGGCTTTGCTAATTTCTTTTGAAGTATTAACGAGTGTATGAAGCAACTGTTTTAGATTGGCATCGACATTTGATTCAGCCACGTACTGAGTAAAGGTTTGCATCTCAAATCCTTAATAGAGAAGGGGTCTATTTCTTCTGCCAGATCATACCCTAATGCATTCAATAATTCATTGCGCGCCGTTAAAAATGATTGTTTAGCTATACGCTCTAATTCGACGATTAAACTGTGGCAATTTCCAATAAACGTATGAGCAGAGCACAAGTACAGACAATAATATCAACTGCTCTTTGGCACTTAATCCAATCGCTTGTATGAGTGTCACTAGTAACGCTGCGCCGCTCATTTGAATAAAGCCTAACACCGCTGCTGCAGTACCTGCTTTATGTTTAAATGGTGATAAAGCTTGTCCTGTACATACACCCATTAATAATGAGAAACCGAATGAACTAACAATGACAGGTATCATGTAATGTGCAGCCGACGAAATAGAGCTTTGTATTGCAAGTAATCCTCCAACGGCCATCAGAAATACAAGACCTGATTCAATCGTTCTTTTAACGCCCAATTTTTTGGCCATAGGCGGCACAAGAATACTGGCCACAATACATACAACGGCATTTATACTAAACCAGAAAGTAAATTCTTCTTGGCTTAATCCTAACTTTCCCATCAATAAGGCTGGAGCGCTGCTGACATAAGCTAAAATAATCGACATCGCTAACATGACCAATATGGCATGAAAGGTAAATTTCGATTCAGCAATGATTTCTCGGTAAACATCTATTTTGTAAAAGCTCGCAAGTGAAATTGACTTATTTTTGCTAATTGAAGCAGTTGGTCGTGACTCGTCAAAAGTAAAATAAATTAACAGTCCAGAAATCACCGCGAACACAACCATAAAGATAAATGTGCTTTCCCAGCCAAAATCACGGCTTAAGTGATAACCCAGCACAGGGGCTAAAGCTGGAATACAACAAATCGCACCATTAAGGTAGCTGTAAACAGCACTACTTTCAGCTGTATCAAGTCTGTCTCGAACACTTGAATACGCCGTTACCACAATTGAACAAGCGCCAATACCTTGTATAAACCGTAATACAATGTGCCACTCAAATTGATGTACAAATGACATTAATAATGCACTGATGCCATAAATAACAACACCACCTAGCGCAATGGGGCGCCTGCCAAAACGATCTGAAAGCGGCCCAAAGATAAGTTGCCCAACTCCTAAGCTCAACATAAAGCACGTTACGGTCCATTGCATACTGGTCATCGATGTCGACATATCGCTGGCCATTTCAGGCAGTGCAGGTAAAAAAATATCGATCGCCAATGGGCTAAAAATCACCATAGGGATCATAATCATCATTAAACGTAACTTGCTCATATCAACTCCAATTCTTAATAGCCCTATTATATGAACTCTAGTACTATTACTAATAATGATTTATATGAATTAGCAATATTCCATTATGGAATTCTGGCTTTTTATGAGGGGAAATTGTGAACCAATCATTTGACTTAAATCTACTTAGAGTGCTAGACATTCTATTGGAAGAAAAGAGTGTTACGGCTACTTCACAACGGCTTAATTTGAGTCAATCGGCAGTCAGTAAACACTTAGCAAAGCTGCGTGATATGTTTGACGATCCTCTATTAGTCCGTAAATCTTCAGCGCTTATCCCGACTCCTAAAGCCATAGAGCTTGCTAATAGCATTAAACCGCTACTTCAGAATGTTGAACAATTAACTCGTCCAAATGAATTTGTACCTGCGCTCAGTTCGCGGCGATTTCACATCGATATGATTGAACTGGCTTACGCCAATACAATTCCAGAGTTCATGCCTGAAATACTGTCTACTGCAAGCAACGTAAAATTAAATATTCAAACGTGGGATCAAAGTACCATTGAGCAGCTTTTAAACTGTGACATTGAGTTTGGTATCACTTGTCGAGAGTATGATACCCGCTCTGAATTACACATTGATAAATTAGAACATGAACTACATTATGCCGAACTCATTCAAGATCATTCCGTCTGCTTAGTGAGAGAAAACCACCCATTATTGAGCCAACCATGGAATCTAGACACTTTCATTCAGTATCGCCATATACAGGTGACGGGAGGCGGTGCTAGCCGTTGGGTATTGGACGAAGTACTGTTCCAACAACAATTGCATCGTGACATCGCGATTGAAATGCCTGACTTTCAAGGGGCGTTTCGCTTATGTGAATTCAGTGACTTACTGTTGTGTGCACCTTATCGACAAGTGCAAAAAATGATACAAATTCACAAATTGAAAGTGCTTGAGTTACCCATACATATCGTTCCCGGCGCATTTTTCTTGATCTGGAATCAACATTTTGAACATGATCTTGGCCATAAATGGCTAAGAGAACTGATTATTAACAATGTGAAGAAAGCTGTTTCGATTGAAGATAAATAATTGAAATGCAAAATCATTCTAGTTTTGGCAGAATAGAGCCTAATAAAATAGAATAATAATGCTGATATCGAGATTAATAATGAAAAAAGTTTGGATAAATAGCGTATTAGCAAGCATTGTGTTGCTAATAGGAACGCCGATGATGAATGCTCACGCGACGGAAACTGGAATGAATGGTAACAAGTCTCCCCTTACTATCGAACGTTTTAATGCTTCCCCTGCCCTAGCAGGAACAAGCCCTAGAGGGCTAAAACTCTCGCCAGACGGTAAGCGTGTCACCTATCTTGTTGGTCGCGCCGACAATCAAAGCTTTTATGATTTGTGGCAAATGGACGTCGCAACACAAAAAACCAGCATTTTAGTTAACGCTGACAAATTGGCAGGTGGCGAGCTTTCAGATGAAGAGAAAGCACGACGTGAACGCCAACGTATTTATGGTCAAGGCATCATGGAATATGACTGGGCTGCTGACAGTAAAGCTGTGCTTATTCCTTCAGCGGGTAAACTTTATTATTATTCATTAGCTGATAAAAAAGTCACTGAACTCGCTATTGGTGAAGGTTTTGCTACCGATGCACGTTTATCGCCAAATGGTCGATTTGTGTCTTTTGTACGCAGCCAAAACCTATTTGTGCTCAATTTATCAAACAATAAACTGCAACCACTCACAACGGATGGCGGCGATGCGATTAAAAACGGTATGGCTGAGTTTGTCGCTCAAGAAGAAATGGGCCGTTATACAGGCTATTGGTGGTCAGATGATGAATCAAAAATCGCTTTCACACGGGTCGATGAATCTGGCGTTGAACAAGTTACTCGCAACGAAATTTATGCTGACGGCATCAAACTAACAGAACAACGTTATCCATATGCTGGCAAAAATAATGTCAAAATCGCACTAGGTGTCGTTAATGTTAATTCTGATAATGTTGGCACTAATAAAACAATCTGGATCGATTTAGGCAAAGAACAAGACATCTATCTTCCGAGAGTAAAATGGCTACCGGGAAGCGAGCAATTGTCATTCCAGTGGCAAAGTCGCGATCAAAAAGATCTGCAACTTCGTGTTGTATCAGTCGCTAAACCTAAATCATCACAAGTGCTCGTTAATGAGCACAGCAAAGCGTGGATCAATCTTAATAACAATTTATATTTTCTAGAAAAACAAAATGCATTTATTTGGGCTTCTGAGCGTGATGGTTTCCAGCATTTATATTTGTATGATCTCAACGGCAAAGTAAAAACTCAATTGACACACGGAGATTGGGCGATTGACAACCTAGAACATGTCGATGAAAAAAATGGATGGGTTTACTTTACTGGACGAAAAGATACCCCTCTTGAGCGTCATTTGTATCGCGTACCATTAATGGGCGGCGAACCAGAGCTTATTAGCCATAAAGCAGGTATGCACAGTGCTGTATTTGCCGACAAAGAGAGTGTTTACCTAGATTACTTTAATAGTTTAACTCAACCACCACAGATAAGTTTACACAGTGGTGACGGCAAACGACTGCTTTGGGTCGAACAAAATGCTGTCGTAAAAGATCATCCACTTTACGAGTATTCTGGATTATGGCAAACACCAAAGTTTGTAGAGTTAAAAGCAGATGATGGGCAAAAATTGTACGGCCGTACTTTTAAGCCTGTTCCCTTTGATACAGAAAAAAAATACCCTGTTGTTGTTAGTGTTTATGGCGGGCCACATGCACAGCTTGTGACAAATAGTTGGAGTGAAAAAGACTATTTCACTCAATATCTAGTCCAGCAAGGTTTCATTGTGTTTCAACTAGATAACCGCGGCAGTGCACACCGTGGTACTCAGTTTGAACACGCGATTTACCATCATTTAGGTAAGGTTGAAGTCGACGATCAAAAAGTGGGTGTCGATTACTTACGAAGCCTGCCTTATGTTGATAGCGATAATATTGCCATTTATGGCCACAGTTACGGTGGCTACATGTCGCTAATGAGTTTGTTTAAGGCTCCTGATTATTTTAAAGCCGCCATTGCTGGGGCTCCAGTAACGGACTGGCGTTTATATGATACTCACTACACCGAACGCTATTTAGGTAATCCAGTTACAAATAAAGCAGGTTATGATGCTAGTAGTATCATGCCGTATGTCAAAGGCTACAAATCAGGCTTATTGATGTATCACGGTATGGCTGATGACAACGTATTATTCGAAAATAGCACTCGAGTATATAAAGCCTTACAAGATGAAGGAAAGTTATTTCAGATGATTGATTACCCGGGCTCTAAGCACTCAATGCGCGGAGAAAAGGTTCGAAATCATTTGTATCGTTCATTGGCTGATTTTCTTGAAAGACAACTGAAATAGTTGCTCGCCAAACTACAGACATAAAAAAACCAGAGTAGCTACTCTGGTTTTTTATGCGAACATTCAACACAACCTATTTATCTATAACATTACTCAGATAAATTGGCGCAAAAACGATAACCTTCACCGTGAATAGTCGCAATAATTTCTGGTGTATCTGGCGTGCTTTCAAAATGCTTACGAATGCGACGGATTGTTACATCAACAGTACGATCATGAGGTTTAAGCTCACGGCCTGTCATTTTCAATAACAAATCAGCACGAGTCAAAATACGACCAGGATTTTCTACAAATTGGAGCATGGCACGAAACTCACTTCGTGGGAGCTTATAAGATTCACCTTGAGGGCTAACAAGAGAGCGGCTGTTGATTTCAAGAGACCAGCCATTAAAACGGTACGAATCAACGTTGCTCTTTTCATCTACTTCAACACCAGCGTTACTTACGCGGGTAAGAAGATTACGTGCACGAATGGTTAATTCACGTGGATTAAAAGGCTTAGTGATATAATCATCAGCACCAATTTCTAAACCAAGAATTTTATCAACTTCGTTGTCACGACCAGTCAGAAAGATCAAACCAATGTTATTTATCTCACGCAGTTCGCGAGCTAATAACAAACCATTTTTACCTGGTAAGTTAATATCCATAACCACTAAATTGACTTTATTGTCTTGCATTGCCTTATGCATTTCAGCGCCATCATTGGCTTCGCTGACTAAATACCCTTCTGCTTCAAAAATACTTCTCAGCGTATTACGGGTTACGGCTTCATCTTCAACGATTAAAATGTGCGGGTTTTGCATAGTTAATTACCTAAAAGTTTAATCAAATCTGTTGTAACGACACATGTAAAACTTAAACGCGTTAAGTTCATTACACACGAACAATATATCCTTCAGTGAACCTTATTAATTCAGTCGAATGTAATGACCTTATTAACAAGAAGCTAAGCATGTTTCTAGCTCATTGCAGCAATGAATCAAACGCGAACTGTACTCACTTCGATTAAAACAGCGGGTCTTAGTTCCTTAGCCAGTGTGTTTATTTGAAGTTTAGATGTTAAAACAAATTAGATCACTTTTTGTACAGGCGTTTATTAACTTGCTTAATCCTTTTGTCAAAATGTATCGCACTGTTTCCTGCTGTGAGATAAATGACTTAGTTAACACCTACATTGTACTCGTTTTATGCATTTGTTAACAAATAAAATGTTAACAAAACTGCCCCCCCTAGTTTGATGTACTTAAATGTGTGAAATTATCGTTATTTTTTAGATACTTATTTGCAGTGTTAACAGCTGATTTTTAGCATACATTAACGCGAATTAATCTCTTTTTATTCGTTTTAGTTTTAGTTTGGGTTTTGTTAGACTGTTTTGGGCTTACTACGAGTGCACTTGTTATGACTCATACATTTGATGATCTATGGCGTAGTTATCAGACTACTCAATTCCTATTAACACAACAATTTGCCAGTCACCTTTCTTTCGCTATCGTTACCGCTTGCAACCCTCAAGGAAAACAATTAAACCAAAGTCAAAATCGTCTGAGAGACAAACAACTGCTAAAAGAGATTGAACAACTTCAATGCCCTTATCGTGCCGTTTTGGGTGCAGATAAAGATTTATCTTATTTTGAGAAAAGCTGGGCCATTTTTGTCGATAAAGGACAAGCAATTAAACTTGGTGAACAATTTGTTCAAAATGCCATATATTATGTAAACCAAGGTAAGCTAACGTTAATCCCTGTTTTACTTTCTGCCAACGAAGTCGATTTAGGTGCGTTTCATCTGAGAAGTAATTTGGTCAGTGAGTTTCCTGACGCACTAACTTACAGTAAACATTGGTGATTTATTGTATACAAAAGTATTATTTATGTTGACACAATGAAAGCTTTTTTGCTATTTTTTGCTCGCTTTTAAAGCAAAACAGAAGAGGAGCGTTAACTAGGTAGTAAGCCTAAGGAGCACCAACTCCATTGATGGCTTATGAGGGAGATTAACGCCGAGACAATGGCCCTGTGTGTGTGGGTTATAGTCGGTCATTTGGCTGAATCCAAATGATTGTCGCAGCTATCCCCATTGTGGGAATTATAACTAGCTAGCGGAGAGCTTCTGGTGAGAATTTCGTGAATGCACTCTACTTAGAGTTCACATTTACGCTTCAATGCTCATACTTGGCGAGTTTAAAAACCAGTATGTAGATCGCACCAGGCTTTCCGAGCAATTCATGTTCGGAGTATAAAATGTCAGTAAACGTTTGTCTCAGTAAGTGTTCTCATCTTCCCATGTCTGTGGGAGATATTTAATGTCTGTAGTTTTTAAAAACTTAACATCTGAAAACTCAATTTCTGAAAAGCTTGTGATTGCTAAATTTGGCGGCACGTCGGTGGCAGATTATCAATCAATGCTGAACTGTGCGCGCATAGTTTCAAGCAATCCATCAACTCGTTTAGTGGTGGTGAGTGCTTCAAGCGGCGTGACAAATCTATTGGTAGAACTCACACAAGCTCACGTGAATGATGAACGTCGAGTCCAGCTTTTAAAAGAAATCGCCCAGATTCAATATTCAATTCTTGATAATCTTCCTCAATCGCAGCATTTACTTGTTCAGATTGATCAATTGTTGATCTTAATGTCCACTCTGAGTGAGTCTTTGATACTCAATCGAAGTAAGCAAGTCATGGATGAACTGTTGTCGATAGGCGAGCAATGTTCTTCTTTGTTATTTAACGAAGTGCTTAAACAACAAGGCGAACATTCTCAAGTGCTTGACGCCCGACAAGTCATGCGTACAAATGATCAATTTAGTGCTGCTGAGCCTGATATCGAAGCAATTTCCCGATTATGCCAGCATGAGTTGTTGCCATCACTCAAAGAAACTCGATTCGTGACTCAAGGCTTTGTTGGTGCTGATGAGCAAGGACGTACCACCACGCTAGGCCGTGGAGGCAGCGATTATTCAGCAGCACTGCTTGCCGAAGCATTAAATGCCACCACATTAGAGATTTGGACTGATGTAGCGGGGATTTATACGACCGATCCACGTTTGGCTGCTAACGCTAAACCCATCAAAGAGATCAGTTTTAACGAAGCAGCTGAAATGGCTACATTTGGCGCGAAAATATTACATCCAGCAACAATTTTACCTGCGGTTAGAAAGAATATTGAAGTGTTCGTGGGTTCCAGTAGAAGCCCTGAATCGAATGGTACGTGGATCAGAACCCACGTAGATAACGCGCCAATTTACAGAGCTGTCGCAGTAAGACGCGATCAAACGTTGCTTAACTTGCACAGTTTAAAAATGTTACATGCTCAAGGTTTTCTAGCTGAAACGTTTGCATCTCTCGCACGTCACAAAATCAGTGTTGATTTAATTACCACTTCAGAAGTGAATGTCGCGCTCACATTAGATAAAACAGGTTCAGACTCAAGCGGTCAGCAATTACTCAATGACGCATTACTCCAAGAGCTAGAACAACACTGCAGTGTTCGAATCGAAGATTCTTTAGCGCTCGTCGCCATTATCGGCAATAACATTCCGAACACTCCAGGAGTTTGCCAACAAATTTTTGACTCGCTTTCTGACTTCAACATCAGAATGAGTAGTCAAGGTGCTAGCCAACACAACATGTGTGTATTAGTAGCAGAAAAAGATGCCGCGGCCGTTGTGCAAGCTTTGCATCGAAATTTGTTTGAAGGGTTATCATGAGTAAACTTGATCATTGGCAGATTAACGTCGGTGAATTAGCCACAGGGCAAGCACTGACGATCCCAGTTTATCAATTCACGCCCGAAAACCCGTCTGGTCCCAGTGTTTATATTCAAGCTAATGTCCATGGCGCAGAAGTTCAAGGCAATGCCGTCATTTTTCAGCTGATGAAGCAATTTGAAAAAGCCAAACTCAACTCAGTCGTTACTTTAGTTCCATTGGCCAATCCTATGGGGATCAATCAAAAGAGTGGCGAATTTACGCTAGGACGATTTGATCCCATTACAGGTGTAAATTGGAACAGAGAATATTACGATCACAACCTTGATTTAGAGAGCTGGTATGACAAACACCAATCCCTTGATGACAGAGATTTAATCGCAGCTTATCGACAAACTTTAATAGCGAGTTGTCAGCAACGATTACAAAACTCTTGGGGAGTGAATACTGGCCAGCGTTTGGCAACTGAGCTGCAAACATTGGGGCATCAAGCCGATATAGTTTTCGACCTACATACTGGGCCAAAATCATGCAAACACATGTATTGTCCTGAATATGCGATTGATGCAGCCCAGTATTTTTCTATCCCCTATGTGTTGATCATGCCCAACGGTTTTGCTGGTGCAATGGATGAAGCCATGTTCTGCCCATGGTGGAGATTATCTGAGTTTGCAGCCACACAAGGTCGCCAACTTGATGTAGCCGTTAATGCCTTTACGCTAGAACTTGCCAGTCAAGAACGAATCGATATGGATGATGCAAAAATAGATGCTGATGGAATACTCGCCTACCTCAGTCATAAAGGCGTGATAAGCGAAACTATCTCCCCAGTTAAAATGGCTCGTTATGGTTGTCAGCTCGAGAATTATAAGAAATTCTACGCGCCTCATGCTGGAATGATTGAGTATTTAGCGCCGCTTGGTGAAACGTTAAGAGTTGGCCAACCGCTATTAAGTTTGCTAAGAATGGATCGATATGGCACTGAGGATGAGTACCAAAATCTAAATTTAGATATCGAGTGCGTACCAATTCTTCACTTTGCTTCTGCCGCCGTTCATCAAGGTACTGAACTATACAAAGTCATGACAGATGTATTTGAGCTTTAGTCATATTCATTTTTTCTTTCACATTATATAAAAAAATGGCCTTGCATTGCTGCAAGGCCATTTCTCATTAACGCTAAGTGTTTCTAAAAGTGATATGAAGCTTTCACGTAGTAGTAACCGCCGTTAAACCCAAATGGTGATGTTTCATAGTATTTACCACCCCAGTTGTTGTTTGGAAGACCTGTACTATCAACAAAATCCAGCTCTTCGGCTTGTTGATCCAATAGATTTTGAGCGCCTATGGCAACAGAAAGCGAATCGTTGATGTTGTAGTTCAACTCCATATCCACTGTGATTGCAGCAGAACCTGTTTTGGCCGTCGCATCGTAATCAACATGCACGCCTTGGTATTCGCCGAAGTAATTTAAACGAGTAAACAAGTTCAAATCATCCCACGATTGTCCCCAAGTGAATGTAGCTCTATGACTCGGTAAGTCTTTCTCTAAACGCTTAACTTTAAAATCACCCGTAATCTCAGAGTACTTATCAACGTTCGTGTCGTTCCAGTTATAAGATACCGAAAAACTCGCGTCACCTGATAACAGCTCAGTTTGATAATTCGCTACCACATCAATACCTTGAGTTGTGGTATCAAAGTCATTAGTGAAGAAACTGACTGAAGAAAGTCCATCCACATTTGGTACACCCGCGGCTTTAAGTGTCGCTTTATTCTCTGGTGATAGTAGGCTTCCAGCCGACTGACTGATGCGATCTTCAACTTTAATGTTGTAATAATCAACCGTTAAGAAGAAGTCATTGTAATTATAAACCCCGCCCAACGTGAAACTGAACGACTCTTCTGGCGATAAAGCCGTAGCATCCAATTCTTGTGCAATTGGATTCGTTGGAGGTAGCAATGCAATATCAATCAACTCACCCGCTGATAATTCGGTACGAACTAATGTAACATTAGATTGCCCAACAGTTGGTGCACGGAAACCACTATTAACCGAGCCACGTAATGCAAAATCATCCGTTACACTGAAATGCCCAGCTACTTTAAAGTTAACCGTTGAACCAAATGATTGATAATCTTCGAAACGAATGGCGGTATCAACAAGAAAGCGCTCACTAATCGGCAAACTTGCTTGAACATAAACCGCACTGTTACGACTGCTATACTCACCCGCAGCCGAAGGTTTATATCCAGGGAAACCATTTGAACCAATACCGAATCCTTGACTCGTTAGCGGCCCAGCTGTAAATGAAGCTTCATCACCAGCAACTATTTCGAAAGTTTCTTGATGCCATTCATAGCCAAATGCGAAACCAACGTCATCATAAAGTCCCCAATCGGCAAACTTTACAAAGTCGAGATTAAAAGTCCATTCAGAGTTAGTCGCGCCACCCGGTGCAAAGTCACGTGGAGTATCAGCACCTAACGAAGCATTAACGGTGTTATAGATAACGTATTTGGATTCATTTTGACCAAATGATCCACTAAAGTCATATTGAATGCCTTGTAGCCAATCAATTTGAAACTCACCTTTAGTACCTGCTGTTATCGACGTATCAACGATGTTGCCACCGAAGTTTGGCGTAAAACCACCTGGGAGTATCGAATTAAAGGCAAAACAATTTGCAGCCTCTAATTGACTAAGAGCAACAGGATCTGGCAGCAAAATTCCATTATCATTAGGTAGAACTTCAACAAGAGGGCAGTTGGACTGGGAGGCTAAACCATCAAGAGAACCAACTAAAATCGTAGGTGTTGCTTCATCCCATACACCCCTGAGTGGATCTTTTTTACCAGGTCTATAAATATACTCACCATTTACTTCTCTTGGGCCACCATACACGCCGCCACGAGTATTCGGGTTGCGGTAATAGAAACCACCTCTTACATCACGCTCTGAATAGTTACCAAATAAGTAAGCTTCAGAATATTCATCGAGCTCTAAGCCTAAATTGGCGAATAAGGTAATGTCGTCATTAACTTCTGGTGAGCCCCATATTTGAGCTGGGCTTTCGATAGGAAGACCTGCTGCTGCAAACGCTTCGGCATCTGGGCGTTGAACGCTTCGACTGGTCGCGTCAGCATTTTTATACTGGAAGCTGAAATTAGCAAAACCATTTTCAGTCAGTGGCATACCAATGTTGCCTGAAACCTGTGTGCTTGCACCATCACCTTCATAGTACTCACCGGTTTTCACTTCAATACTGCCACTGCTACTATTATCTTTAAGTTCAAAGTTAATCACACCAGCTATCGCATCAGAGCCGTACTGAGCAGCAGCCCCGTCGCGGAGGACTTCTACTTGCTTAAGCGCAATACTAGGAATAACAGAAACATCAGGTCCTTGAGCACCATCATTAATACCACCACCTAAAAACGCGATAACAGATGAACGGTGACGGCGTTTACCATTTAATAAAATCAACGTACTGTCTGCAGACAAACCACGCAAGTTCATTGGTCTTACAAGAGAAGCCGCATCACTGATAGGATTAGAATGAACGTTCAATGAAGGGATGCTGCCTTTTAAGATTTCCAACATATCGGTATTACCCGCTTTTTGGATTTCTTCTGCACCAATGATATCAATTGGGACTGGAGAGTCATTGATAGAACGAGGCGCGGCGCGAGTGCCGACTACCGCAATTTTTTCAATTTTTGAATCATCTTTTGCTTTCGCATCATCGGCGAGTGCAGAGTGACTAACAGCCAAGCCTGACACAGCGATTGAAATGGCTAAACTCAACGAACTAATACTAAATTTCTGTTTTTTCAAACTCATAGATATTGCCTTATATTGATATATTCACTACTCATCCGTGATGTTGCAGTGAATATTCATCATTCCAGACGCTTTCACGTCATATCATTAGGTGTTGGTGCGTTAAGCAACATCAATCCGAATTGCAAATACCTATGGCATTTTATGCCAATACTAATTGAATACTTCTGATGGCCTTTTACCAAAATCCCTTCTCGTGCGTGTGTTTCCACGCTTAATTAACTTATTAAACATTTTTTTAACATATTGTAAATATGCATATTTATTTTTAATTTGCGCTTAAATATTAAAAATCAGGATAAAAACAGAAGTTAAAACTATCTAATTGTTTTTAATCAATTTTAAATATCCTCTTTCATTTCATATATAACATTTAGTTCTTATGTGTGGATAAAAAGTTATAGTAGGGTAATAAGTTTAAACGAATGAAAATTGTTCTAAGTTGCATGAAAATATTTATTCATTTTCAAAAAATTGACCTAACTATTGCCTTTCATTTAACCTCGTTGAATAGCGTAATCGAATATTAAACTTTGGAGCAAAATCGATGAGCCAATCAATCCCTTATGATCTACATAAAGAATTTACTCTTCCACCGTATTCTTCCCTTGCTGAGCTTATCGAAACAACCTGCTTAACATTCCGTGACAAAATCGCATTCTCTTGCTTAGGGCAGGAAATGAGTTTCTATGAAGTCGACACATACTCCCGTGCTTTCTCCGCTTACATTCAACATAAAACAGATTTAAAGCCCGGTGACCGAATAGGTATTCAACTTCCAAACTTATTACAATTTGTTATTGCCGCATTTGGTGCCATTCGAGCAGGACTTATTTTAGTCAATACCAACCCCTTATATACCGAAAGAGAGTCAGTACATCAATTTCAGGATTCAGGTGCAAAAGCCTTAGTGACACTGATAAATCATGCTGAAGAAACGCTTTCTTGGATAGATAAAACGGATATTCAATGGATCTGCGTCACTGAAGTAACCGACATGCTTAACATCAAAACGGTGACTGAGCATGAATCATCTCTGGTGTATCAAAAATGCCAATTTTTTAATAATGTGCTGATAGAAGGTGAAACGCTCGATTTCACCCAAGTACAAAGCCGTTCTGATGCGCTCGTAGCGCTTCAATACACGGGTGGCACTACTGGATTGTCTAAGGGAGCAATGCTAACTCACAGCAACCTTCTTGCGAATATGATGCAAGTTAAATCTCGAATTGGTCGCGTAATGTCTATCGGTGAGGATATCTTCGTTGCACCACTTCCGATTTACCACATTTATGCGTTTTTAGTGAATTTAGTATTGTATTTCGAATCAGGCTGCCACTCAGTGCTTATTCCCAACCCACGAGACATTAATCGATTAGTTGACACCATTACCCACTATCCACTTACCGGTTTTGCTGGATTAAATACCTTATTTGTCGGTTTGTGTCATCAAACTGAATTTAAAAATGCTGACTTTAGCAAACTCAAACTCACTATTTCTGGTGGCACCGCGTTAACACAAGCCGCAGCAGATCTATGGCATTCAACAACAGGCTGCACAGCTTCTGAAGGTTATGGCTTGTCTGAAACTTCTCCCGTTGTGGCTCTCAATGCTCCGGGATTAGAACGTATTGGTACGATAGGGAAAATAGTTCTGGGTACTAAAATAAAAATCATTAATGCCGATGGTTTTGAAGTCCCCATAGGAGAGACTGGCGAGCTTGCAGTATCAGGCCCGCAGGTTATGAAAGGTTATTGGAATAATGAGTATGAAACTCAACAAGCGTTCACTACTGACGGATATTTTAAAACTGGTGATATTGCGTTACGTTCAAGCGACGGCTACCTCACTATTGTCGATCGCAAAAAAGACATGATTTTAGTTTCAGGTTTTAATGTTTATCCCAACGAAGTTGAGAACATTCTAGCCAGTCACTCGGCTATTTTAGAATGTGCCGTTATTGGTATTCCAGATAGTCATTCAGATGAATCTGTAAAGGCTGTGATAGTTCTAGTTCAAGACATTGCCATAGAAGAAAGCCAGCTTAAACAGGAAATCATTGCCCATTGTAAAAAACAGCTTACGTCTTATAAAGTCCCACGCATGATTGAGTTTGTTGAATCTTTACCTAAAAGCACAGTGGGGAAAATTTTGCGACGAGAGTTGAGGTGAATTCAATAAATAATGGGTATCTGAGTTGTTAAACACGACAAACTTGAGAATAAACTGATTGATAGTTTATTCTCAAGTTAAGTTCTACTTAATCTTCATCGCTTTCTCGATCCATGTTTTCGGTATTTTCTAACCATAACGCATTGATGATCCCGAAAGAGCACGCCAACAGCACACCTAATATCCAACTAAAATACCACATGCTTTTACTCCTTCTAATAAAGTGATGTTTGCTTTTCTTCAATGTGTTTGCGAGTTAATCGACCGAACATTTTCATGTAAGTCCAAATGGTATAGCTCAATACAATAGGCACTAAAATTCCTGCGGCTATCGTCATTACTGTCAGGGATTTTTGGCTAGCCGTTGCATCCCACATCGTTAAACTCATATTTGGAGATAGTGATGACGGCATTACGAACGGAAACATTGCAGCCCCGCAAGTTAATATCACCATCGCGATAGTGAGCGAGCTCGAGAAAAATGCCCAGCCGGAGCGATTTAGCCGACTGCTGATCAAGACGATTATAGGGAAAACTAAACCCAAAATAGGCAGCGCTTTACTCAATGGGTATCGATCATAATTCAGTAGCCAAGCACCCGCTTCAATAAGAACTTGTTTAACTCGCGGATCTGAAACCCCTGCAGGTGAAAGACCTGACTGCACAACATAGCCGTCAATGCCCAAAATTAACCATATTCCTGCGACGCCAAAGCACAGCAAAAATACCATGCTGCTAACTTGACTGGCTAATGCGGCTTTAGCACGTAAATGAGACTCTGTTTTCATTTGTAGCCATGTTGCGCCTTGCATCACGAACATAGAAACGCAAACCAACCCCGCTAGCAAACCGAATGGGTTAAGAAGTTGCCAAAAACTACCGTGATAGCTGGCTCTTAGATATTCATCCAATGTAAACGGAACGCCTTGAAGCAAATTACCAAAAGCAACGCCGATGATCAACGGTGGCACAACACCGCCAATAAACAACGCCCAGTCCCATGTCGCTCGCCATCTTGGATCTTCAATTTTTGATCGATAATCAAATCCGACAGGCCTTAAGTAAAGTGCGAAAAGTACTATCATCATCGCAAGATAAAAGCCTGAAAACGCGACAGCATAAACCATAGGCCAAGCGGCAAATAGTGCTCCAGCGGCCGTGATCAACCATACTTGATTGCCATCCCAATGCGGTGCAACGGTATTGATCATCACTCGACGCTCAATATCATCATGTCCAAGAATTGGCAGCAATGCTCCAACGCCCATGTCAAAACCATCGGTTACTGCAAAGCCAATAAATAAGACACCAATGAGTGCCCACCAAATAAGCCGTATTGTTTCATAATCAAACATAATCTTTTCCTTATGTTTTATTAGTGTCGGCTGGCGACTGTGGTGATTCGAAATGATAACGGCCTGTCTGTAAGCTGCTAGGACCTTTCAAAATAAACTTACGCATAAGGAACACTTCAACACACAATAGAATTGTATAAAACACTGTAATAGTGATGATACTGAACCAGATTTCACTTGGGTCTAATGTCGAGGCTGACATATGTGTGGGGAGAATTTCTGAAATCGTCCATGGCTGCCTGCCGTACTCAGCCACCAGCCATCCACATTCAATGGCCAACCAAGGGAGTGGTAAACTGTAAAGTGCGGCTTTAAGTACCCACTTTTTCTCGGCAATTTTGTGACGAGTGCTTTGCCAAAAAGCGGCTGAAAACACCAAAAGCATGATCACGCCAAAACCAACCATGATGCGAAAACTCCAGAATATAGGAGCTACTCTAGGTATGCTGTCTTTTGCGGCTGCTTTTATTTGAGCTTCGGTCGCATCGACAACGTTATCGGTAAAGCGTTTGAGCAGAAGACCATAACCAAGGTCACCTTTTGTTTTATCAAACTCAGCAATTACCTCTGGTGATGTTTCACCTTTACGTAATCTTTCCAGTAACCCATATGCCACTATACCGTTACGAATTCTGACTTCATGCTCTTTAATCAAGTCTCGCAGCCCTGTGACTTCTCCGTCAAGGCTTCGAGTTGCAATTATTCCCATCAAATATGGGACTTTTAATGCATATGCGGTATGTTGTTTATCTTGATCTGGCAGTCCAACTATTGTAAATGCTGCTGGAGCAGGTTCGGTATGCCACTCAGCCTCAATCGCGGCTAATTTTACACGTTGAACTTCACCAATTTCATAACCAGACTCATCACCCAGTACCATCACTGAAAGTATCGACGCCATACCAAAGCTTGCTGCAATCGCGAATGAACGACGCGCAAAAGGTAAATCTCGTTTTTTGAGAATATAAAAAGAACTAACAGCGAGCACAAACATAGCGCCAGTGACATAACCTGCTGCAACGGTGTGAACAAACTTAACTTGTGCAACAGGATTAAAAACGATTTCACCAAAGTTGGTCATTTCCATTCGCATCGTTTCAAAATTAAATACTGAGCCAACGGGATTTTGCATCCAGCCATTAGCGATAAGAATCCACAACGCTGATAAGTTAGTGCCTAATGCCATCAACCAAGTTGCGCCTAGATGCTGGCGTTTGCTGAAACGATCCCAACCAAAAAAGAACATGCCTACAAATGTTGATTCTAAGAAAAAAGCCATCAACCCTTCAAGTGCCAACGGAGCACCAAACACATCACCAACATAATGAGAATAATATGACCAATTGGTACCAAATTGGAACTCCATCGCAATCCCAGTCGTAACACCAAGCGCGAAATTAATCCCGAAAAGTTTTCCCCAGAATTTAGTCATATCACGATATATAGCTTTATCGGTCATCACATAAAGTGACTCCATAATGGCTAATAATATGGATAATCCAAGGGTTAGAGGAACAAATAGAAAGTGGTACATCGCCGTTAACGCGAATTGCCAACGGGATAATTCAACGACTTCATCGAGGATCATAAAATGATTCCTTAAGACTGCAGAGTATTGACTCTAAGATAGACCATTAAATATACGCCTGAAGTCACAATTTAAAAACCTTACAATCGTAACCTACTAATTGTACGAAATTCAGATGAAACGGTCGCATTTATGTTCAAGCCAAGTGATTTAAACACACAATCTAAGTGTAGTTGGGATATTTAAGCATCTTGTTCAATTAACAATACAGTTTAACAACCACACCAAGCGATCATGTTAATCTGACACTACATGTTATCTATCATCTAAAATTTGCGAAGCAGCTCGCAATAAATAAGATATAAATTGTAGATGTCGAGCAGCTTTGAACGCTCGTTGACTTGATGAATAGTCTTATTTGGTAACCCTAACTCAAACACTTGGGTAGTTTCACTGGCAATAAAACGCCCGTCGGAACTGCCACCTGATGTCGATAAGGAACAGTCCTGAAATAACTTACCGATTTCATCCAGTATTTGGAATCACTGTATAATTCCATTTAGGCAAATTTTTATCGAATAATATGGTCATGCTCTTTTTGAAGTCTTTTGCATATTTGCGACCCTTTGCGTAA
>VSKX01032057.1_pt1 | contig 32650 bp, 22 predicted proteins | sample 4799481 | NCBI WGS metagenome assembly VSKX01 (sample SAMN12179537, study PRJNA552185) | sponge metagenome | biome: deep-sea hydrothermal plumes; feature: spots directly above weak diffusing fluid; material: sea water; isolation source: sponge from the Swan site of a hydrothermal vent ...
CAAATAAGGTTTATTGACAGCACTACGACCTGTATCATTATTTGATTGAATACTATGTTACCTATGTTACCTATGTTACCTATGTTACCTATGTTACCTATGTTACCTATGTTACCTATGTTATATATCTTTTAGTACTTATCATAAAGTATTAGCTATTAGATTAACTTAGATGGAAATAATAACTTTACATAATATGTTTTTAAATTTTAATCATTAATTTTTATGAACTGTAAAATAACTAATGTTTGTAAAGTTAGGAGTTATGTTATGTGTAATTTACTGAGTTATAAAAGAACTAAAATGGAAGGATTTTATATCAGTTTGTTAATTGTATTTATTTTTTTAAATGTCGGATTACCAATGTTAGCGTATGCAAGAGATACAATAAAATCATCTGAATCCTTACCGCAACCTATATCAAACCTAGCTTATGAGCCATTCTCAAATATAGATTATGTAAATGCGATTAATGACAAATGCCCAAGTGATACCTTTGCGAAAGTTATCGTTCTAGCCAATGGTGATGAATTTTATTCAATAATTGATAAGTTCATTAAAAAAGATGGTGAATATTTCTCGCCTGACTACTGGGTGAATTTCGAAAAAGGAACATCTTACATAGATAAATATACAAAGCAATGGATCCCTAAAGAAGGGGAAAAAAAAGGCATACTTTTTTTTCTGCTGCCAGGACAATATCATGTATTGAACGAAGTGTTAGATTATTTTGTGTCATTTGCTGATAATCCACTGACTGGACCGAGACTAGGTATTTGCACTTTAGATCAAGGACAAGATCAAAGTATTTGCACTTTAGATCAAGGACAAGATCAAAAGCTTCTCGCAGAGCTTAGATTAGTTGGAACAAACAGTACTTTGGATAGTGCACCAAGCAACAGCGAGTCACTGAAACCGCCACTTTATATCTCAATGGCTCAAGTTGAACTTTATAATATCAACATAAACGCGAATGACGTCGATCCTAATGTTTCCGCCATTGAATTGAAGAACGGCGGTAAACTTTTACTCAACAACGTTACCTTTACCCGTGAAGGTAAGAGTATAAAAAAGAATCTTGCAGGGCTAGTTGATAGTAACGGTTCATACTTGGGCATGACTAACAGCGTGCTGAAGCAAGAAACTGATGTGGGGGTTATGGTGAATTCTCATCAAGGGGTGCTAGATTGTAAAAATAGCGATCTGTCAGTCAATCCAGATGTTCCAATGTTTATTGGGGCCACAAATAAAATCACGTTGTCTGCCTGCCATTTTAATTCTTTAGCACAGCCAGATGCTTCTGCAAAGCCGATATTTTTTTATGATGACTTCGCGGACGACTCTGCTAATGAAGACTGTGGATTTAAAAATTACGATTACTGCAAAAGAAGCCCAGATCCTTCAAATGATTTGCCTCCAATAGGAAGAGAAGTATGCAGCCAGCTTATTTCCATATGCGACTCTAAAGCGAATCAATTTACTATGAATGATAATTTATTTACAGGTAACTGGAATTCAATTTTTCACAGCAGTTGGTCATCATTTGTAGAACAAAGTAATAATAAATTTGCGTCTGATGCACATGGTAATAAGTTGGGGCGTTACTTTTTTTGCGCTACTCCAGATAGTTTTAGTGTGCATGGGACTTTATATTTCGATGATCATATTTGCGTAAAACCCGCTATGTGGTGAGTATGAACAGTGATATTTGAATACAGCACTTGATAATGAATATTTGGATGCGATAAGAAACTAGATAACTCAATATATTATTACACAACTATGAAAACTCTAGGAGTGAAGCAATGTTCAATTTATTTTTTAAAAAAGGGGTTAAATGTAAAGGGATTTTCACTGGAAAAGGTTTATTTATCATATTTATTTATGTCGGTGTTAATTTATTATTGGCAATAAACGCTAATGCCACAGATCCTCTGATCAATACTACATCGTCATCGCGATACTTACGGGACGTCAACAATCAGCCATTGCTAAACTCATATGATACAAACTATATCGAAAAAAATTGTAATGGAGCTACATTTGCTCAAGTTGTCACAATCAATATTGACACTGATTTAGGGGCTGTAATTGACAGTTTTTTAGACAAAGACAGTAAATTATATAGTCCTGATTATTGGGTGAAATTCGATGAAGTGAGTACCGTTGCTAATAGGTCTGTCATTCCTTGGACACCCAAAAATGGTGAAAAAAAAGGACTACTTATTTATTTAGGATCTGGCACTTATAAAATTCAGCAGATACTTGATTATTTTGTTTCTTATAAAAAAAGTGATCTTACAGGGCCGAGAATAGGTTTGTGTGGCTTCAACGATAAAAACAGCCAATATGGGGCTCGTCTATTATTAAATTCAGATAATAACAATGAGCCACTTCGCCCGTCATTCTTTATTTCCATGGCACAACTCGAACTTTATAACCTTAACATCAACGCTGATTACGTTAATCCCGATGTTGCAGCTATTGGCTTAGCGAACGGAGGTAAACTATTAATGGACGGAGTAATCTTCAGTCGAAATGGAAACGATATTCAGGATTCTGAAGTAGGTTTAGTCGATAATTATAAATCCTATGTCAGCATAAAGGCGAGCCAACTCAAACAAGATACCAATACTGGTACAGTCATTCAAACAGCTCAAGGCGTGGTGAATTGCGGAGAGGAAAGTCTAATTTCAGTCACTCAAGGTGTGAATGTTTTTAAAGGGTTTTCTAATGAAATTAATCTGCGAAGTTGTCACTTTAATTCTCAAGCAAATAAAGCTTTGAAGTCGAATCCTGTCTTCTTTTATGACAATTTTGATGAAGTTAATGTTGCTGATTGCACGGTTGAACAATACAAGTTTTGCAAAGAGTTTCCTGAAGAACGCGCTAACGACTCAGATACATGTGCGAAATATGTCGCAATGTGTGACACGAAAGCGAATGTATTCGATATCAGGGATAATACTTTTACAGGCCATTGGAAATATATTTTTAGAAGCCGCTGGTCATCATTTCCGTTGCAAGACAGTAACAAATTCGCGACTGATTCAAATGGAGTAAAAGCAGGAAGCTTTGAAGAGTGTGCCGACAAAGGAAGTTTCAGTATTTATGGGAATTTTTTATTTGATAGTGAGCGTTGCGTTAATCGAATAATTTGGTAGGACATTTAAGTATCACTGGTAGGTATTTAACTGAGAACCTAGGAGTCTATCCTAGGTTCTCTAAACTAAATTACAAGCTGTAATACATTTCAAACTCAATTGGATGAGTCGTACGGCTTACGCGCTCAGCTTCTTCAGTTTTAAGTGTAATATAAGATTCAATGAAATCTTCACTGAACACACCGCCTTTCGTTAAAAAGTCAGTGTCTTGCTTCAAGTTAGCCAGTGCATCCTCTAAAGAGGTTGCTACTTGAGGAATATCAGCGGCCACTTCAGCAGGTAGATCATACAAATCTTGATCCATTGCATCACCAGGGTGAATTTTATTTTGGATCCCATCAAGGCCGGCCATAAGCAATGCCGAGAATGCTAAGTATGGGTTCGCGTGTGGATCAGGAAAGCGTGTTTCAATACGACGGGCTTTCGGGCTTGGTACCACAGGAATACGAATTGACGCACTGCGGTTACGAGCTGAATAAGCCAGCATCACAGGTGCTTCAAAATGTGGCACTAAACGCTTATACGAGTTGGTGCTTGGGTTAGTAAATGCATTCAATGCTTTAGCGTGCTTAATTATACCGCCAATGTAATAAAGCGCGGTTTCACTCAAACCTGCGTATTGATCACCGGCAAACAGGTTTACGCCATCTTTTGCTAATGATTGATGCACGTGCATACCGCTGCCGTTATCACCAACTAGTGGTTTAGGCATAAATGTGGCTGTTTTTCCATAAGCGTGTGCTGTGTTGTGGACAACATATTTCAGTATTTGAGTTTCATCGGCTTTCTTAGTTAATGTATTAAAGCGAGTCGCAATTTCGTTTTGACCTGCGGTCGCGACTTCATGATGATGCGCTTCAACAACCTGACCCATTTCTTCAAGTAACAAACACATCGCACTACGAAGATCTTGTGACGAATCAACAGGAGCGACTGGAAAGTACCCCCCTTTTACCATTGGACGATGGCCTGTGTTGCCGTCTTTATATTCCTTAGCTGAGTTCCAAGCGGCTTCTTCTGCGTCAATCTTAAAGAAATTACCTGACATGTCGTTACCAAAACGAACATCGTCAAAGATAAAAAACTCTGGCTCAGGACCAATCAATACTGTGTCAGCGATGCCTGTTGCGCGCAAATAGTCTTCTGCTCGTTTTGCAATTGAGCGTGGATCACGATCATAGCCTTGCATCGTAGCTGGCTCTAAAATGTCACAACGGATTAACGCAGTAGTTTCTGCAGTGAAAGGATCAAGCACGTAGGTCGTAGGATCTGGCATAAGTACCATGTCAGATTCGTTAATACCTTTCCAACCAGCAATTGATGAACCATCAAACATTTTACCGTCTTCAAAGAAGTCTTCATCTACCTGATGAGATGGGATTGATACGTGTTGCTCTTTACCTTTTGTGTCGGTAAAACGTAAATCGACAAATTTAACTTCATGTTCTTCAAGTTGTTTGATCACTGCTTCAACTGACATTCTATTTTCTCCGGTAGGGTAGAAGGTTCTTTGCATTAATTCTTATTAACATGCATTTTCACAACGCTGAGTTTAGCATGTTTGGTCATCTTCGTGTTTTAAAGCGAAACTTATGCCATTTCTGTAACTTATTAAAAATAAATGAAAATCGCAATTTATTCTAAATATTGAATTCAGTTTTTGCACTTGTAAGGTACTTGTTTGCACTGTCATGGTGCAAGGTTTGACAGACTTTATTGAAAAAGAATCTAACTGAACAAAAAATAATCCTGTGCCTGCGAGACTAGCTGGAGTAGAATACACCGCTTTTTTAAGGTAACGATCCTCGTTGCCTAAGTTTTTGTGTTAGTCGACTAATTGAAATAATTGTCAACTAATATAAGAACATGTGTATTTTATTTGATGGTATGAGGCTTATTCAGTGCTAGAAAAATTACGTAACATCGCCATTATTGCTCACGTTGACCATGGCAAAACGACTTTGGTTGATAAATTGTTGGCGCAATCAGGGACCCTTGAAACTCGAGGTGAAGCCACTGAACGGGTGATGGACTCAAACGATCTTGAAAAAGAGCGTGGAATCACGATTCTGGCAAAAAACACGGCCATCAAGTGGAATGACTACCGTATTAACATCGTAGATACTCCAGGCCATGCTGACTTCGGTGGTGAAGTTGAGCGTGTTCTATCTATGGTTGATTCAGTTCTGCTATTGGTTGATGCTGTTGATGGCCCTATGCCACAAACTCGTTTTGTGACTAAGAAAGCATTTGCTCAAGGTCTTAAACCTATTGTTGTTATCAACAAGGTTGACCGTCCAGGCGCTCGCCCTGATTGGGTTATGGATCAAGTATTCGATTTATTCGACAACTTAGGTGCTACCGATGAGCAACTAGACTTCCCAGTTGTTTACGCTTCTGCATTGAATGGTTACGCCACTTTAGATCTTGCCGAACCAAGCGAAGACATGACGCCTTTGTTCCAAACTATTGTAGATAAGGTTGCTTACCCTGACGCTGATGCAGAAGGCGAGTGCCAAATGCAGATTTCACAGCTTGATTACAACTCATATGTTGGTGTAATCGGTGTTGGTCGCGTCACACGTGGCAACATTAAAGTGAACCAGCAAGTGACTATCGTAGGCGCTGACGGCAAAACTCGTAATGGTAAAGTTGGTCAAGTACTCGGATACATGGGTCTAGAACGTCATGAAGTTTCTAGTGCTGATGCCGGCGATATCGTAGCGATTACAGGTCTTGGTGAACTGAAAATTTCAGACACTATTTGTTCAGTCGGCGCGGCTGAAGCATTACCACCGTTGAGTGTTGATGAACCAACACTTACCATGACTTTCCAAGTAAACACTTCTCCGTTTGCTGGTAAAGAAGGTAAGTACGTTACTTCACGTAATATTCTTGAGCGTTTAGAGCAAGAACTTGTTCACAACGTTGCATTACGTGTTGAAGAAACGGACAGTCCAGATCGTTTTAAAGTATCTGGTCGTGGCGAATTGCATCTTTCTATTCTGATTGAAACTATGCGTCGTGAAGGTTATGAATTAGCCGTTTCTCGTCCAGAAGTTATCGTTAGAGAAATCGACGGTGTGAAGTGCGAGCCATTCGAAACGGTTACCGTTGATGTTGAAGAACAGCATCAAGGCAGCGTGATCGAAAAGCTAGGTACACGTAAAGGTGATATGCGTGATATGCAACAAGACGGCAAAGGCCGTGTGCGTATCGACTTCGTCATCCCAAGTCGTGGCTTGATCGGATTCCAAACTGAATTCTTGACAGCAACATCAGGTACTGGTTTGATTTATCACACGTTTGACCATTATGGTCCAGTGAAAGATGGTGATATTGGTCAACGTGGTAATGGTGTATTGATTTCAAATGCAACCGGTAAAGCACTGACATTCGCACTCTTTGGATTGCAGGATCGTGGCCGTCTCTTTATTGGACACGCTGCAGAAGTTTATGAAGGCCAAGTAATTGGTATTCATTCACGTACTAATGATCTTACCGTAAACTGTTTGAAAGGTAAGCAGCTAACGAACATGCGTGCTTCAGGTACGGATGAAGCTCAGGTACTGACTCCACCAATTATACTGACACTTGAGCAAGCGTTAGAGTTCATCGATGATGACGAATTGGTTGAAGTAACACCTAAGAGCATTCGTGTACGTAAGCGTTTCTTGAAAGAAACTGATCGTAAGCGTGCTTCACGTAGCTAAGTCGAATTAACTTCGATTTACGCGAGAGTGACAGAATCTCATGGTAGCAATACTGTGGGATTTTTTATGTCACAATTAGCTACGCAGTTAGGGTGATATTTTTTTAAGTTCTATCATTTGACAAAAAACTTTTAATTCTCTGTTTTATCTTTGTAATTCCAGTTTTTCACGTTGTAATTCAGTTTTTTCTTCATTGATGTGTAACGTTTTTTCTTAAGCTTTTTTGCGCTGCCTATTATATTTTACAACTTGTTGTTGCATTTGTGCTTTTTCAGCTTCTAATGCTGAAGTTTTAGCTTCTAACTCTGCAATTTTTGCTGTTAATTCATCGTTTTTACTTTTTGACTCCGTAGTCAGCTGCATGAGTTGTTTTTGAGTTTTTTCAAGTTGATCCGTTTGCGTTCTGGCCAGTTTAACCTCTTCTAGCATGCTCACTTTTGCTTTAGAAGCCGCTTCTATGATCTTAGGATTTGAAAAAAATGTATCATACGCCACATCTACTTCTTCATAAGTCCATTTGGCAGGTTTTGGCAATTGAACATGACGTTGAGAGGAGATTTCTAAGATAGCCAATGCATTGCTTTGTTTATGTAAATTGTCTTCGGATTGTTTAAGCATTCTTTTTACTTCAATAAATTTCTGGTATTGAGAGGCGGCAGACCTTACAAAGAGTAACGCAATTTGGTCTTCATCCATTTTTGATTCTAATAAATCAAATGGTGTAAGTTCATCTTTGTTTTTTAGTGTAAATATTTGTTCTCCTGCAACGGCTATAAGATAGCTTCTCATTGAGTGATCTCCGTCGAGTAGACCAAGATGCAAAGGAGTATGGCAATGACTTGTGTCGAATTGATAGAGTGCAGAACCATTAAAAATGACCACTTCGCTAACTTGATGTTTATCTAATAATTGCAATAGGGCTAAATGATTTTGCTGCGCTGCAATATGCATTAAGCTAAATCCAGTACTGCAATAAGGGTCATTGTCTGCGCCGTGTTCAAGTAAAGTCGTTACAGCTTTGATGTTTCCAGCTTTGCAAGCCAGTTCTATGGCGCTTTGTTTTTGCTTGTTTTTTACATCAATGAATTTAGAGTGAAACTGTTGATCATAGACTTTAGGGATGCTTTTTCCTCTATCGAGAATGCTTATTAACAAACTCTGACTCCAGTCTTGTTCAATCGCTGTAAAAAGATCTTCTGGTTCAACAGAGGTCGATGGGATACTGAGAAAAGTTTCTAATAATTTAAATTGAAGTGCTAATTTTAGTGTTTGTTTTAAATTTAACTTTGTAGTGAAAGGTAAAGATATATTAGCTCCAGCATTAATAAGCACTAATATAAGATTATGATCTCTATTTTTCCAAGCGAGTTCCAGCAGTGATTTTCCATTTACTCGTTCATTAATATTTAGTTCGTTGTCAAGTATTGTTTGTGAAGCTTCTTGCAGATATGTCTGTATACATTGCAGGTTACATCCCAGCTTTATAAAAGCAGCGATGATTGCGCAATTTATAGGTCTATGCTGCTTCAGGCGGCTTGTCAATAACTCTAATGGAACATACTGGATCATATTACCATTACTAAATGGTGTCATTACATCAGTACCCAGAGCGATAAGCTCTACGATTAACTCTTGATCATTGTTTTCACATGCACGTTCTAAAATAGTTTTTTCATTCACTCTTGTTTCGAGGTTCAAAGATGGATCTATCGTTTTAGCTCTTATCACCGCTTTCCTTATAGCGCTTCGCCCAAATTTACATATTATAAAAGTGTGTAGATCAGAGCATTTAACTGGCGTATCAGCGAAAGTTAAGAGTTCTTTTAATTTTGAATGTTGTTGAGTATCGAATAATAGTTGTTTTAAATTTTTACCCTCACTAAAAGGTCGCTCAAGATCTGCACCAGCGGAGATCAGAGCATAAACGATGGTTTCTTTTCCTTTTAACCAAGCATGTTCTAGTAAAGTTTTGCCCTCTAATTTTTGATTAATAGAAGTGTTATAAGAAGATGAGAATTTTTTTATATTAGTTAATGCACGTTTTAATAAATCTATATCCCACTCTAAGTCAATGATAGTTTTTAAGTCATTGCAGGTGAGTTTCGTATCTGGATAATCGAATACAGCTCTCAGTTTTATATGCTGCTCGTTTTTTAATAGAATTTGTTTAAGGCTTTTTCCACAACTAAATGGGGTATCTAAATCGGCATCAGCTGTTATAAGTTCATAGATGAAAGTATCTTCACCTCTATCATAAGCATATTCAAGAAGAGGTTTACCGTCGATTGAAAGGTTAATTTTTGAAGGAAATGATGCATTACATTTACTTACACGTGTCATGGCTACTTTGAAAAAGCCTAATTCCCAGCCTAATAGAATAATCGTTTTTAAATCTTCGAATTCAATAATGGCCTCGGTTTGATTTAATATTATTTTAAGCAAGTCATGATGGCCTGCTTGAAATAACAGTTGTTTTAAGTTTTTCTTACAGCTAAAAGGGATTGATGTGTCAGCGCCTGCGGCTACAAGAGCTAAAATTATCCCATGGTTCTGTCTTGTCCATGCTAATTCAAGTGCTGATAAACCGTCTACCATTTTATTGAGGTATTTATCAGGGATATCGCTTTTAAATGAACCATCCGGACGCTGAGTTAATTTTTGATAAATATAGTCAGCCGCAACATCTGACTCTATCAATGAATGTAAATCACCACGAGTTATTGAAAACGTGCCAGAGTAGAGAAGTCGACATCGCTCTGTATCTAAACTATTGGATGGGCTAATTTTATTAGGGCTGTCAAGTTCACTCCACTCACTGACTGAAGTGCTATTTCTACGTGATGAGCCTTGACTGCTAGAGCTAGATGGTCGGAGAGAATGCAGTCGCAAAATCATTTTTATTTTTTTAGCACGAGAAGTATTGGGATCTTGTGCTTGATAATATGGCTTTTCTAGTTCCGAAATTTCTCCTTGAGCGCCATGATGAATCAAAGCGGCAGCCACATCATACTTTTTCATTTCTCTCGCTAGATCTAACGCAGTTTTACCGTTTATTTTCTTATCTATATCTGAATTAGAATCTTCATCGTTTTTTAATACAGAAAGCATGTACTGAATAAAGTGAATATCACACTCCATTTTAATCAAAACATGTATGTCGCTGACTTCACAGATTGAGCGACTATTTTCTAAAATGATTTTTAGAACTGAAAGGTGATTATGTTTAATCGCTACTTGCTTAGCGCATAAATGATTGTCGTCGGTCTTCATTACATCGGCATTATGCGAAAGTAAAACCTTTACGAGCTCAAGACTGCCATTTTCACAAGTTAGATGAAGCGCTGTTTTTCCTGAATGCAACTCATCAATCGAGCCTGTATCTGAGCTTTGCATTCGTGTTAAGACAGATTCAATTTCTTGTGGACTGTAATTGAAATTAATCAACGTATGCAAATCGGAAATATCAACTCGCTCGGTTCGATCAAGAATGATATGCCTAGCCCGATTTCGTTGCTCCATATGTTTATCTAGGGCTTCTTTTGGCGTTGTATAAGCTGATTTAGTAGCACTATCGAGAGTTTTTATTTTTTTATGAGTAGTGTTTGTTGGCGAAGGTTGGGTTTCTACTTTGTCTCGCGTACTTATTCTCTCATTAGCGTGAAAATTTTGAAACGAGCTAGAAGCTGATGTGCTTTTAGATGGTTTATCTAATGTAGCAGTGTAAGATTTAGAACCAGTGACAAATTGTGTTTTTTTCGGTTTAACATTGTAGTCAGAATTCACCTTATGCGTTACAAATTTAGGAACCATAGGTGGTGCTACTGGGATTGCTGCCGCCATAATAAGAAACCTCTACATGCATGATTCAGATAACAAATCCAACTTACCATGAAAAAATAATATATTTAGTGCAGCTACCACTTAGATTTAATATAAATTACATATGCTTTGATCGTATTAGAATAATATTTGTCTATTAATCAATCTATTAATGTGTGCATTAATAATTATTAAATAATTATTAAATAATTATTAAATATAATTTATTAAACGTAAACTTATTTTAAAAGAAAGAAATCTTGGGGGCTTGCCCCCGAGTGCTATCTAGAAAATCACGGTTGGCCGTAGGCCAATCAAATTGGCGTTAAGCTCGGCTGCTTGCGGCCGAGTAGTCAATTTGAAGTGATTTTCTTTACATACGACTAACTGTTTATATTTAAAAATTAGATATAAATATTTTTAAAATTTATTCATCAACATCATTGTTTTATTCAGTTAAATTAAGGTAACCTAAGTGGAGCTTACTGTGAATGCTTTAAAATATGTTGGTTGACTACTGAGTAGATAACAGAGTTATTAATCAATTCTTAATATAAAAAGTTGTAAATTATAGGGGTTATTATGTTGAACATTAGTCGACTAAGTTATGTTTTTTATTCTCTTGCGTTATTGTTTAGTAGTTATTCTCATTCCAGCATTAATACACTTTATCATTTAGGTGAAAGTTTGTTTAGTGATGTCAATGGGAATACCGAACAGTTTATTTGCCCTGCTGGTGGAGAACCATTAGTTATTTATTCTACACCTGCCGATAACAACAAACCTATTTCGTCTAAATCTAAAATATTTCCTATTTATATAAAAAAAGGTTTTTCTGCATCACCAATACAAATTCAAATTCTGCAACAAAGCGATAAAATGTCTAATCGATATTTGTATATAAAGTCGAGAGTTCCTTCTGACTCATTTTTGGATTTTGATCTAACAAAAAAAGATAGTTCAGGTTTTTGGGTGGACAGCGTTCAGTATCCAGTAATCGACATTGACACGACAAAACCACAAGAAATGCAAAAATACATGACATTACAATTCGTTAAACTTGACGATGGACCTGTGGGCCCTGAAAAACAAATACCAAATAGAAACTATAGTTTTATTGCTGATTATGGTTTATATGTTTATAGAAATATTCATAAACTGACAGGTTCATTCACTGGGTGGAACCAAGCAACATTATGGGATACTGCATGGGAACCATTGTACGAAGATATTCCTTTTATCTTTACTTCAATGAGATCCAAAGATGATCCAAGTTTTTATAACGGATACGGACTTTGGGTGTGTGGTGCCGAAACAGAACAACAAGAAATCACTACGACAGCAAAAGAAATACAAAAAGTAATAGACAAAAAATAGTGTTAAGAAGTGTATTTTTCACAGAAATATGAAATTAAGTGATAAACATAACGCTTGAGAATAGGCAATAAAAATGCCCAATTTAATCTAAATTGGGCATAGAGTTAGTTTATTTATTTTCGCGATGAATCGCACGATAAGCTATGTCCGTTCTGAAATAAACATCATCCCAGTGAACGGTATTTACCAATGCATATGCCGCTTTTTGGGCTTGCGTGACGTTATTGCCTAATGCCGTCGCACAGACAACACGACCACCATGAGTGACAATGTGTCCATCTTTTTCAGCAGTGCCAGCGTGAAAGACTTTTTGTGAGTTGTTGCCTAGGGTCAAACCTTCAATGATATCGCCTTTTCGGGCGGATACAGGGTATTCACCCGCGGCCATGACTACGCCAACAGCAGCACGAGAATCAAATTCAATCGTGACTGTATCAAGCTCACCACGCGTTGCAGCAAGACACAATTCAACTAAGTCAGATTGCAAACGCATCATGATAGGTTGAGTCTCTGGATCGCCAAAACGACAATTGTATTCTAATACTTTGGCTGTGCCATCGGCAGCAATCATTAAGCCAGCGTATAAAAAGCCTGAATATGGATGGCCTTCAGCCGCCATGCCATCAACTGTTGGGCGAATGACATGCTCGATGGTCCAATCATGAATCGCTTGAGTCACGACAGGTGCAGGAGAATACGCGCCCATACCGCCAGTATTTGGCCCGTTATCGCCATTATCGCGCGCTTTGTGATCTTGGCTTGTTGCCATCGGCAAGATGTTTTTGCCGTCAACCATTACAATAAAACTGGCTTCTTCGCCTTTTAAAAACTCTTCGATAACCACGCGAGAGCCGGCATCTCCAAATTTATTGCCCGCAAGCATATCTTCGATAGCACCATTAGCTTCTGCTATGTCTTGCGCGATAATGACACCTTTGCCAGCAGCTAAACCGTCGGCTTTAATCACAACGGGGTAACCGGTTTGACTGGCTAAGGTTGCGACGTAATCTTTTGCTGGTTCGATTTCAGTAAAGTTCTGGTAATCAGCAGTTGGAATTTGATGACGAGCTAAGAAATCTTTAGTAAACGCCTTAGAACCTTCGAGCTGCGCCGCACCTTGCGTTGGACCAAAAATAGCTAGGCCTTCAGCTTGAAACGCATTAACAACACCAATAACTAGAGGGGCTTCAGGGCCAACAATCGTTAGGGCAACATCATTACTCTGAGCAAAAGCAATTAGTGCTTGAGTATCTGTCGCTGAAATCGCAATATTTTGTAATTTAGGTTCAAGTGCAGTACCAGCATTTCCTGGGGCAACAAAGACAGTTTCAACACGATTTGATTGAGCCGCTTTCCATGCGAGCGCATGCTCACGACCGCCACCACCGATAATAAGAATGTTCATATTAATAGACTCTCAATGTAGAGTTTGAGCCCACATTATGAGCCCAAACTAATATCAAAATAAAACAAAATTAAAACTAATAACCAGAATAATATTTAGTGGCGGAAGTGACGCATGCCAGTAAACACCATGGCCATATTATGTTCATCAGCTGCGGCTATAATCTCAGCATCACGCATCGAACCACCGGGTTGAATGACACAAGTGATCCCTGCCGCTGCAGCAGCATCAATACCATCACGGAATGGGAAAAATGCATCTGACGCCATTACTGAACCAGGAACGGTTAAGCCTTCGTCTTCAGCTTTGATGCCCGCCACTTTAGCACTGTAAACACGGCTCATTTGTCCAGCACCAACGCCTACTGTTTTGTTATCTTTGGCGTAGACAATGGCGTTTGACTTAACGTATTTAGCGACTTTCCAGCAAAATAGTAGGTCAGTAAATTCTTCTGTTGTCGGTTGGCGTTTCGAAACGACGTTAAGGTCTTCCATAGTGACCATACCTTGATCTCTATCTTGTACCAACAAGCCACCGTTAACGCGTTTGTAATCTAGTGACGTTGTACGTACTTGCCATTGACCACACTCTAATAGACGTAGGTTGGCCTTTTTAGCAACAATCGCTTTTGCTTCATCACTGACACTTGGTGCAATAATCACTTCAACAAACTGACGCTCAGTGATTGCGGTTGCGGTTGCTGCATTTAGCTCACGGTTAAAGGCGATGATGCCGCCAAAAGCAGAAGTAGGATCGGTGTTAAATGCGCTGTCGTAAGCTTCAAAAATATTGTCACCTAATGCAACGCCACAAGGATTCGCATGTTTAACAATGACACAAGCCGGTTGCTCGAATTCTTTAACACATTCTAACGCCGCATCAGTATCGGCGATGTTGTTGTATGAAAGCGCCTTACCTTGGAGTTGAGTTGCTGTTGCAACAGAGGTTTCATCAATTTGAGTGTCGACATAAAAAGCCGCTTGCTGGTGGCTATTTTCACCATAGCGTAAATCTTGCTTTTTGATCAGCTGGCTATTAAAAGTGCGAGGGAATTTTGAATCATCACTGCTGTGCTCAGTATGATGAGCTGGCACTTTAGTTCCAAAGTAATTGGCGATCATGCCATCATATTGCGCTGTGTGTTCAAAAGCGGCAATCGCTAAATCGAAACGTGTTTCTAATGTTGTGCTGCCTTGATTGTCAGCCAGTTCACACAGTACCCGAGTATAGTCGGCTGCATTAACTACAATAGTCACGTCGTTATGATTTTTAGCTGCAGCACGGACCATCGTTGGTCCGCCGATATCGATATTCTCGATGGCGTCAGCAAGCGTACACCCTTCTTTGGCCACAGTTTCTGCGAATGGATAAAGGTTAACAGCCACTAAATCGATAGCTTGAATATTGTTGTCAGCCATTACCGCTTCATCAACACCACGACGCGCTAAAATACCGCCATGAATTTTAGGATGCAGAGTCTTCACCCGACCGTCCATAATCTCTGGATGACCCGTGTGATCAGACGCTTCAATCACAGGGATTTGGTGAGCAGCTAATAATTTTGCAGTGCCGCCTGTTGATAATATTTCTACACCAAGCGCATGCAAGGCTTGTGCAAAGTCAACGATACCGGTTTTATCTGAAACGCTTAACAGCGCGCGACGAATGGGTCTGGCATTATTCATGAGGGTAGTTATGTCCAGTTAATTATTATGTCAAAGATCTTTCGGAAAACTAATCCACACTTTCGTATATAAAAAGTGATTTAGCTTAGCTTTCCAAAAGCCCTTTGTGATCGATGTCACACTGGCGGCGCTATTCTACAACAAAACGCCTTTAATCTGTTTGGTTAATACAAATTTTGAGCATAAGTATTTGCGAACACTGAATTTGCTATTTTGAAAAACGACGTTAAATGACTAAATATCAAAAACCTTGACCTTAGACTAAACTCTAAGGTTTATACTTAGCACAATATATTAATTGATATAAATAATTTGAGGCATCGACCTATGTATCGAATTGGTGAACTTTCATCTTTATTTGGCTTAAAAACAGATACGTTAAGGTATTACGAAAAGCATGGCTTACTTTCTCCATCTGAACGTACAGAGTCAGGTTATCGAATGTATACCGAACAAGATGCTATACAACTTAAATTCATCTTGCGGGCTAAGAATGTTGGTTTTACTTTAAATGAAATTGAAGAGTTATTGTCGATAGAACTGGATAAAGCCAGTTGGGCTTGTGCTGACGTCAAAAGTAAGGTCGATGAAAAGTTAATTAAAATTAAAGCAAAAATTAACGAACTGAAGACGTTTCAGCAAGGTTTACAAGAGTTATCAGATTCATGCTGTGGTGGTGCAGACAGTGCTGAATATTGCTCAATTTTAGAAGCCCTAGATGATAGTTATTTAGAACACTCAGAGCATGAACATTGTGACAAACCTGTACATCAAGTTAAATAGAGGAATTGAAGATGTTAGTAGCAAATTTTGTTGAGTTATTTCTCGAATCAGCACCTTGGTTGTTGCTTGGCCTTGTGATGGCTGGATTACTGAAAATGTTTGTCCCAATGGAGTGGATGCATAAACAATTGGGTGGTTATGGTCTTAAATCAGTTGTTAAAGCGGCTTTATTCGGAGCACCATTGCCATTATGTTCTTGCGGCGTTATCCCCGCTGCAATTGGACTCAGACGAGCTGGTGCTTCAAAGGCGGCTACTACGACATTTATGGTGTCAACACCCGAAACTGGCGTAGATTCAATCAGTGTTTCTTATGTATTGCTTGGTCCGTTTATGGCTATTGTGAGACCAATTGCCGCTGTGATGAGTGCGATAGTTGCAGGTTTGCTCGTTGGCCCTGATACAAAAGAAGATAAAGCGGAGTTGGCGGCGAACAGTAACCTTGATTCAAAATCGAAAACACAAGCAACAGCGTCTTGTTGCAGTAAAGAAGTGAAAGCGCCTGTAGAGGAAGAAAAAGTCAGTTGCTGTGGCTCGGCTAAAAAAGATTCGAGTTCAGAAGATGAACACGCCGATCATGCACATGCAAAAAGTGCGGCAGATGAAGAAGACTGTTGCGGTACGTCACATGATGAAGTTGATCCAAATACTTTAAGCCTAGGTGGAAAACTGATTCATGGCCTAAAGTACGCCGCAACAGACTTAGTACGCGATACCACAATGTGGTTGTTAGTAGGTATTTTCTTTGCTGCACTTGTGCAAACTTACGTGCCGACAGACTTCTTGACTCAGTACGGAAGTGGCATTATGGCCATGTTAGTAATGATAGTCATCTCAGTGCCTATGTATATTTGTGCAACGGCATCAACGCCGATTGCAGCGGGATTATTACTTGCAGGTGTTTCACCTGGGGCTGTGTTGGTGTTTATGTTGGCAGGACCTGCGACCAATATTGCTACCTTAGGCGTAGTAACGAAAGAGTTGGGTAAACGGGCATTATTTGGGTATTTAGGTGGCGTAGTGGGTGTCGCTTTGATATCAGGATATTTAGTGGATTATCTCGTTGCTACTTATGGTTTTGTGGTCGCTCCACAAATCGGCGAGCAACACAGCTTATTGCCACAGCCAGTCGTTGTTGCTTCAGGCATTGTTTTGGGTATTTTGATGGTAAAAGCCCTTTTTGAAAAATTACCTAAAAATTGGTGGCGTCGAGATTGTTGTTCTTAATCTGATTTCATAATTTTATAAAGCCAATGTTGATACATTGGCTTTTTTTATAGAAGCTGATTATTCAATAAAGAAAAAATAAGGCCACAAATCGATTAACAATGAATCATGACAGTGAAATGATTCAGCTAACTGAACTCATCATTACTATAGTTAAGTTAATAATATTATTGAAAGAAAATTAACTTAACAAATTGGTGGGAATATGGGTGAAGGAAAAATTACAGGAGCTTCGTCTCAATCAGTTTACGCTCCAAAAACACAGCCGACGATGGTCGACCAATCAACTCAAACAGATTTTGCACCTGAAGTAGTCGCGCTTTCCCCGCAAAAAAGTAAGTCTGAACTGCCAGACGAAGTAGGTGAAAAAGCTAAAGAAACCCTCGAAAAAGCCCACAGTGCCTCAGAAACAGCTGAGAAAAGTGGGATTAAATTAAAAAAACGTGAATTCTTTAAAACGTTAGCTGTCGCCATAGGCTCAGGCGTATTATTAGGTGCAGGGTTCATTGCCACCCTTGCAACAGGCGGAGCGGCAACACCATTGTTATTGTTAGCGGCGACCAACATGACAGTTGCCGTCGGTGATGCTGTGTGTGCTTATAAAGATTGGCATGGCACTAACAAAAATTTACCAATGGGCAGTGATTCAGTGGGTAATGTGATGTATGCCGTGTTAAAACGAGCGGGTGTTGATTCAGATAAAAGCTTAAAAATTGCAGATAGGGTGTCTATGTTTGGACGAGGTATATTTGCATTAACAACCATTAGTTCTTCTCAAAAACTGAGTCATAGTGTCAGTAATTTCGCTACCAATGTTGCAAAAGACTTCAAGCTTGCAAACAAAAAGCAACAAACACTCGCAACAAACTTTACCAGTGTACGCATGTCAGAATTATCAACAGATGAAGATGTTAAAGCAGATCTACCTTCTAGAACTGATGACCATAGAGATTCGAATACATTAGGGTTAGAAAGAAGCAAAGGTGACAGAAAGCAGCGGCTTACTGAAATAGAAACTATGGAAAAAGAAAGTAAAGCCCGCTATGACAAAAGTAGCAGAGCCTTTGATTCTATGAGACTTGACTGGCGTAGCCGATATGAAGAGTCAGTCACTTATGACAGACAGACAGATAAAGTGAGTTTTAGCAATGAGTCGAATGATGAGCTTGTTGAAGTAAACCCAACAGAAACTGAAAAAAAAGAATCAATATCGTCAGTACCTGAAGGTAAAATAGAATCCAAACCAAAGCAGAAATCAGCAGAACAAAGCTCACTAGAAGGTAAACTTCAGCATAAGCAGAACGTGTTAAAAGCAGTAGAGAAAAAAGAGCAGAAATTGATTAAGACAAAAGGGCAGCAGCTTCTGAAAGCTGATAGCTTGTATAAAACTGTATCAGTGGTAAGTAAAAAAGGAGTAGAAAGTTATGAGCATAGAGTCGCAGAACATGGAGAAATCGTTTCGTTTTTAACGAGTAGTCAAGACTCTGAATTTACAGAGGTAAAGGAATTAGAAGAACAATTGCAAACTGAAATATCTCATTATGAGCAAAGTTTGAAAGAGCTTGAACCTGGAAGTAAAACATTAACAGAGCTTTCAGGGTTAGGTCAGTATTACAGAGTTCTTTCTACTAATGGTTAGAAATCAGTATATAAGTTGTTGTTCAGAATTATAGTAGATCAGACCTGATCTGAATATCAGCTATTTCTATCTCTTGTTATAGATTTTGAGAATAAGAAATCTTATTAATAAACCACATTTGCTCACCCAAAGGCGTCAAAACCATGGCTTCATCATCGACTTCTTTCTTTAATAATGCCCTTGCCATTGGTGCATCAATAGAAATGTAATCATTCTCGCCATAGATCTCGTCAGGCCCTACGATACGGAATGATTTAGTTTCACCTTGTTCGTTCTCAATTTCTACCCAAGCGCCAAAAAAGACCTTACCTTCTTGCTCAGCGGCATGATTGACGACTTTCAATGCTTCGATGCGTTTACGCAAAAAACGGACACGGCTATCAATTTGTCTTAATAATCGCTTATTCTCTTTGTAGTCTGCGTTTTCAGAGCGGTCACCTAAGCTGGCTGCCCAAGCCACTTTCTTGGTGATTTCAGGTCGATACTCTCGCCATAAATAGCTGAGCTCTTTTTTCAATTTCTCCAATCCTTCTGGAGTGATTAAGTTCGTTTTCACGGAGATAAACCTGAAATTTACTTTAGTTGATGTATTTTGTGCAAAAAACTTCAAAATTGCCACAAAAACAAATGAACTGCTGAATAACCACACGGTTTAGTCATGATAAAAACGTAAAGATAAAATTTTGATACGCGTTGTGATATGGTTAGCCATACACTGATCCAGCGGTAAATATGACTTTATTTATGCAAACCATTTCTCAAATTATTGCCCACGAATTGAACGTATCCGAGCAGCAAGTTAATACAACTATCGCATTGCTTGATGAAGGTTCTACTGTTCCATTTATTGCCCGTTACCGTAAAGAAGCGACAGGTGCATTGGACGATATTCAATTGCGAACGCTGGATTCTAGATTGATCTATTTGCGTGATCTTCATGATCGTCGAGCCGTTGTTTTGTCGAGCATTGAAGCTCAAGGAAAATTATCGCCTGAATTGAAGCAAAACATTCTTCAAGCGGATACAAAAACGCGTTTAGAAGATCTGTATTTACCGTATAAGCCGAAACGTCGCACTAAAGGTCAAATTGCGATTGAAGCCGGACTCGAGCCATTAGTCGATTATTGGTTACAACATCGTGATTCTGACATGAATGTCAGTATGGCTGAATATCTGAATGCAGATAAAGGCTTTATAGATTTGAAAACGATGCAAGATGGCGCTCGTTTTATCTTAATGGAGCGATTTGCTGAAGATGCTGAGTTGCTTCGTAAAGTTCGCCAGCATTTAAGGAGCAATGCGATTTTAGAAAGCACAGTGGTTAAAAACAAGAAGCAAGAAGGCGTAAAGTTCCGTGATTACTTTGAACACACGGAAGCGCTCGCAAAAATTCCATCGCATCGTGCTTTAGCCATGTTACGTGGTCGCAACGAAGGAGTGCTTTCATTATCCATGAATGCCGATCCAAATTCTGAGTCGGCTGGCAGCAATTATTGTGTGGTGATGATAGCGGATCATTTTAACCTCAAGTTTTCAGACTCAAAAGTAGATAGCTGGTTGAAGACGGTTGTTACCGCAACATGGAAAGTTAAAATTGCTTTGCAGATGGAAACTGAATTCATTGCTGCATTACGTGAGCGAGCCGAAGAAGAGGCAATCAAAGTATTTGCTCGAAATTTAAATGATTTATTGATGGCTGCTCCTGCTGGCGCGAAAGCAACAATGGGACTTGATCCCGGCATTCGTACCGGTGTTAAAGTCGCTATCGTCAACAATACCGGTAAGCTGGTGGCTCACACGACTGTTTTCCCACACGCACCACAAAATCAGTGGGACAAATCGATGCGAACTTTGGCGAACTTGGTCAATATGCATAATGTCGAATTGATCGCGATTGGCAATGGGACCGGTTCCCGTGAGACCGACAAACTGGTTGCTGAAATGATGGTAAGCATTAAAGAAGCTCAACCAACATTAGCGAAAGTGATGGTCAGTGAAGCGGGCGCATCAATTTATTCCGCTTCAGAGTTTGCTTCGGCTGAATTTCCTGATTTAGATGTCTCTATTCGAGGTGCCGTATCGATTGCGCGTCGTCTACAAGATCCAATGGCAGAGTTGGTGAAAATTGAGCCAAAGTCTATTGGTGTTGGTCAGTATCAACATGATGTAAATCAAAGCCAATTATCGCTATCACTAGAAGCTGTGGTTGAAGACAGCGTTAACGCAGTCGGTGTTGATTTGAATATGGCATCAGCACCTTTGTTGGCTCAAGTCGCTGGGCTTAATAAAACGCTTGCTAAGAATGTCATCAATTACCGTGACGAGCATGGTCAATTTACCAATCGTAAGCAGTTACTTAAAGTTGCACGTTTGGGGCCTAAAGCTTATGAGCAAGCCGCTGGTTTTTTACGCATTCGTAATGGCGATAACCCACTTGATGGTTCGGCCGTTCACCCTGAAGCTTACGACATAGTTGAAAGCATGGCGGCTAAACAACAAGTGAGTGTTGCGGAGTTAATTGGCCAGAGTGAATTGTTATCGAACGTTGACGCACAAGCCTTCATTACAGATGCATTTGGTGTGTTGACGGTCACAGATATTATTGATGAATTGAATAAACCCGGTCGTGATCCTCGTGGGCAATTCAAAACAGCGACTTTTAAAGAAGGCGTTGAAGAAATAAAAGATCTTAAACTTGATATGATCCTTGAAGGTGTTGTCAGTAATGTCACCAATTTTGGTGCTTTTGTTGATGTCGGTGTACATCAAGATGGATTGGTTCATATTTCATCCTTGACGGACAAGTTTGTCAGCGATCCACATACCATTGTAAAAGCGGGTGATGTGGTGAAGGTCAAAGTGATGGAAGTGGATGCTGCTCGTAAACGGATTAGCCTTTCAATGCGATTAGATGAAAAAGCAGGTGAAGCCAAGCCAGCACATAAACCAGAGCACAAGACTGATTATAAAAGTCAGCAGCATAAACCTCATGCTGATAAAAATCACCCTAAAGCTCAACCACAAAAAAATACAGCCAAGAAAAGCAAAAACGAAGCGATGGGTAATGCCTTTGCTGATGCATTTGCTAAATTGAAAAAATAATTTTTTTGTAACTCTAGAAATCAGCTACCGAAATTAGGTGGCTGATTGGTTTATATAATTCGTAATAGAGATTATTCATTTAGCAAGAACAAAAAACTACCAGAGGGAGGATTGATTTTGCCGCCCTATTGGATAATGCTTTGCTTGCAACAAAGATATAAAAGCTTTATTCCTTGTCCTCTGAGAGCTTGTCAGCGTTTAAACCACTTCGTAAAAACTGCCTTGCCTTTAACAATTCCACTGTTATTTTAAAGCTGACAGAGCTATGAATTGAACAAAGTCTATTACGGATTGGTCTGATATAAATCACCGTCTATTATTGCTTATGTTGTGACTGTACGAAGTTAACAGTCATACGGCTTAAAAACCTATGCAAGGATTATTGTTTTTTGACATATATAAGAGCCCAATAAAAAAATAAACGTTTATTAGGTGTATATTTACAAAGTAAATATTAATTAACACTACACTTAAATAACAATACCTTCAAGACTGTTTACAAATGAATGAATGCGGCTCAATGAGGTTAAGATGTTTTTTGGATTTAATTTATTAATATAAAGAATATTTTTTAATATATAGTTTTTCGTACTTTAAAAATACATTTAATTATCCAGTACTTATGCGTTTTAAATGGAGTATTACATATAAGTATATATTATGGATTTAAATTATTGTTTTATTTTCATCTTTTAAGTGAGTATTTAATTGAAAGTTTGTTTAATCCCAACTAGGAGAGAAAATATGTTAAAGAAAACCCTTTCGATTAGTATTTCAATTATTTTAGGTTCTATAGTTCTTCAAGCAAATGCAGCATCAGTTTTTGATTCATTAAATAATGAATCAAAAGCTCCGGCAAACAAAATACCTACACAGCCAGTAAATAACCCAAGTGGAAAATTATTTAATGACTTAGAAAGTAATTTCACTGGAAGTCAACCAAGCACTAATATTATTAATACAAGAGGCACAACTCCTTCTTTAATCGGAAATGATTCAGGTAAAGTTATGACAGGGCTGAACGTGTTTATTTCAAACTGTCAAGCTTCACTCAATAACAAGGCCAGTGCAGACAATCTTATGATGATTAATTTTTCTACCCAAGGTGGTGTAAAAGTTAATAATAACGGTATGCAAACTTTTGTTTTCGGGCACAAATTTGACAATTTACATCAAGACTTAACCGAACATTATGGTGTGTCGACCATACATGTTGGTACTATTACTTCAGATGTTGTTATCAAAATGACAGATGCTGCGTATGATCAACCAAATCTCCCTGGTATAGCTGACTTTTATCAATTTACATGTGATAACAATACGAGTGTTAGACCTGTATATAGCAATTAACACTAGGCTTTTATCATAAACTGATTAGGCTTTTATCTTAAATTGATTAGGCCTTTTTATATTAATTGATAATAAATAGAGTCTGACTAAACGTTAATTGATGATAGTTGGACTCTTTTATATATTTGGGGATTGAATATAGTTATGAATAGGAATATTAGCATACTGTTGGCTTTTGTTTGTATTTCACTCTCATCATGTAATAAAAGTGAAAATACAACAGATGACGCAACAATTTTAATAAGTCTGCAAACAACTTCTATAGATGTAAACCTAGCAGGTTGTATATCAGATGATTCTGGTTCAGATGCGTTTAAAAATCAAACTGTGAATTTTCCTGTTGCTAATCAAGAGAAAATGCCCAATACAATTTTATATAGCTATTCCTATGATTATATAAATAGTAGTTGGTTGGAATATAGTGGTGAAAGACAACTTGAATTAGGGGCGTTACAATCTGAAGTGATTATTAAGGTTGCTTCGAGTAATGATAAAGAACTCCCTGTAGGAAGTTATTCTTTTACATGTAATAATAAGTACGTAAGTTTTATATAAACAAAAATATGATAATTAATCTACAGAATTATTTTATTTCTCACGTTGAGTTAGTGCTATAAAATACCTTGTTAATATTTTAACTCGCCAGAATTATAAAGTAAGGATTCGAACTAAAGATAATGAACGATAGTAATACTCTCGTCATTTTCTTTCAATTAATTTCTCTTGGATAAATACAGTCGATTCAAGTTAGTTCTCAATTCGTACATTTCACTGCATCATGACTTGGATGTTACATGCCTCTACAGCGGGGTTCGCGTCATGACCACGTATTTAAATAGCCTTCAGTTTTGTCCTTGTCATCATCCTCATAAGCATTTTTTAGATTCTGTTGAATGTGTTCGACCTTTGTTTGCTCAGATGGCACAGGGCTTTTACGGCTTTCTAAATGAGTTTTCATAGTTTGTAGTTTGATTGTCTTTAGCGATGATTTTTATATCAGTGCGAGTCAGTGCGGGCTTGTATGAAGAAAATGGTGCTGAGTTTGCTGGCGTGTGAGTGACGGGTAGAATATCGCTCTGTGTATCATCAGCATTATCAGATAACTCTACTACAACATCGTCAGCTTGCTCTTGATGGGCTTGCTGTTGTTGCTCAGGATGTTCTTTTTCAGGATCGATTTCACGTTCCGCGTGAGGTTTTGTGACTTTTTCGGCGGCAGTGATATTGGGTTTGTGCTCGTTGTCTTGACGAATGGAGTCTGTCGCCGCATTCGTCGTGATTAATGGCACATTTGGAAAAGTTGTTATTATAGCCATACCGTACTCCTTTACTACAGCCGTTAAAAAAACAACCTTTAGAGTAAATAATAGCCAGTATGGGTGATAAATTAAAGCTTTTTCAACCACTCAAGTAATACATCAACAAATTCTTGTTGATGCGAAACGAATGGAGCATGAGAAGCTTGTTTCATTATCACATCACAAATAGCATCGTGATGAACGGGCATTTTAGGTGGTAAATGGCGCGGCACTAAGCCATCAAGGCGTCCCCATATTCTTAACCAAGGCTGATTAATATTGCGAAGTTGTCCTCTAAGATCGACGTGCTCAAGAAATTCTAAACCCTGCGCTAATGCGGATTTGTGCGGCAAGGGGCGCGATAAAACTTGTTGCTTGAACATTTTGATGTCTTGTTTGGCATGTTGACTGCCCATGGCTTGAATCGCCAAAAAACGTTCTATGGTGGTTTTCACATCAACATCGAGTTGTTTAGCGAACATGGCCAGTACGTTCGGTGCTATGCCCGGCCAAGATTGTTCAGGATTAGCGACAAAATAAGGTGAAGAGGCGACAGTGATCAAGCCTGCTACTTTGTCAGGATGAGACAACGCTGCTTGGGTCGCGACTAATCCACCTAATGACCAACCAAACCAAATGGCGTTTGTAGGTAACTGTTTGATTAAATGTTCGACCCAAGCATTGATATCACCCGCTACTGGAAGGCTGTGACCGAAACCGGGTAAATCGACATAATGGACTCGGAATCCATCTAATTGTTGTTGAAGTGGCGCAAACACGGCGCTGTTCATCCCCCAACCATGAAGCATAATAAGATCGCGACCTTCGCCAATTGACTCGATATGTAATGCAGAATGTGTCATAAAGTAATGAACTCACCGTTTAAATGGATTTTTATGGGGTTAAATTTATCGCAATTGCAGACAGTAACGTTCAATAAACTACTGCGAGCCTGCCATCGACAAGTTAGATACGGATTTTCTTGTTTCGCGGCTATTTTACCGAATCGTTGTATATCCTGCCATCAAAGCGTAAAAATGAACAAAAGTGGTATTTGTCAGGTATGCCTTAAGGCTGGACTCTATCAACAACCAATATGTTTGGGTTGCGGCGCGGGGTTACAAGAGTTGCGCGTATATTGCGGAAAATGCCAACGCAAAGAGCCTGTGAAAATTATTGCGCCTTGTAGCTATCATTTTGGTCTCGGCGAGTGGGTCGCGGCGATTAAATATCAACGTCAGCTAGCAGTTATTGATGCATTAGCACAAGCGCTCTATCAACGATTAATGCTATTAGAGCAGCAACAGCTCATCTCAATGCCTCAGGTGATTATTCCTGTGCCGCTGCACCCCAAACGTTTGCGTCAAAGAGGGTTCAATCAAGCTTGGTTGATTGCCAAGCGTTTGAGTGAGTTGACAGGATTACCGCTGGTGGACGATAAATTAATACGAATCGTAAATACTGAACCTCAAGCAAGGCTTGATGGTCAGCAGCGTCGTGAAAACTTACAGCAAGCGTTTCAATTGGATGAGGCGTTTGATTACCAACGGATTGCTTTAGTGGATGATGTGGTGACGACGGGAACGACAGTGAATGAAATTACGCAATTGTTCTCAATGCGATTTATTCAAACTCAAGTGTGGTGCCTCGCTCGAGCAGAGGCACCAGGACTACTGACGTAATTAAGTGATCGAGTTATAGCGAACTCGGTGCGAAAAATAATGCGTTGGCATAGATTTTTTCACTGCCAAGCCAAATATTGCGGAACAATAAGTTATCAGCAAAGCCGATAACTTGCCCTCGCCCAAGAGACTCAGTAACAACCGCTGATTGTTGTGAATAAACATGTTGATATTCCTGCGCCATAAATCCACTGGATAGTGGCTGTTTTGCATATTGAGCAGAAGCGACAAATGGCTTTTTGTTGGCAGAAAAAGACAAAATATTATTTTTCATGATTTTGAGCCGAGGATGGCTTAAGCCATAACTCAACGGATGAGTGAGATCGAGGTCAATATTGACAATAGCACCACCGATAGTCTGTTTAGCTCGTAGCGCACTTTTATCGCCAAAACTCAGTCCTTTTGTATCGAACAGTTCTTGAGCTTGTTTGTTGTCAAACAATTCACTAGCAAGTAAATCATGCTTCCTTAACCATCTCAAAGCGCCTTTTTGAGCGACAATCGTGCCACCTTGTTTGACAAAACTTTTCAGTTTACTGGCCGTTACATCGTCGAGTGAATGGTAATTACCGTGGGCAAATAGCACATGACTGTAACCCGATAAATTGATCCGCTTAAGCCTTGAACCTTCGGTCAGTGTGACGGGCATGTTCAAAGTATTATCGAGATAATGCCAAATTTGACCGACTTCCATCGGGTTGCTGCCACCGCCGGTGATCAATAAAGGCTTTACGGGTTGTATTTGTTTGAAATCGGGACTGCCTAAATCGCCACCTGACACACTCGCAAAAGTGGAGACCGAAATAGGCTTAAGTCGATGCTTATTGCCTAGTGACTTAAGCAATTTAATCAGCTGGTTACGGCTGATATCATCTTGACGTAAGTTGATTTGTAAACTGCCAGCGCCAAACTGCTTCGTACTATGTTCATCTTTAACGGCAAATGGCTTTTGTGAGTATTTAACCACAACATTGTTGGCTAATAGCTGTTGCAACACCTTAGCTGAAGCACTTTGCTGCCAATCAAATAACACGGCTACGCTATTGCTATTAATGGCAAGGGCTTTATTTGTTGGGCTTTTTTCTGTGAGCTGCGGCGCTTTAAGGCTAGTTTTATCCGAAGTAATTAAATCGAATGCAGCGGCTAAATCAAAGCTTGAAACGTCATAAAACGTTTCGTCTTCAAATTCGGTGCGTTTATCAAATAAGGCTTTGATAAGATCGGATTGAGGTTGTTCCAGTGGAATAAACAGGCTGTCACTAGGCGTAAAGTTGGTATCACGCTTATTGATGCTTTGAGTCAAATAACGATATTGAATCTGGTGTTGCTCGAGTAAATTCGAAAATTCATCACGGCGTTGAGTATCTGTGCTGGTAGAAACTAAAATTCCTTGCTGACGTTTACTGTCGGATTGTTTATTTTTGAAAAAGTCGTTTTGGTACTGATGCAATTCATTCTTCAATGCCAAGGTGCCTTTCAAGCTCGAAATTGACGTTGCGAATTGATTTTGTACCGCACGAGTTAAAGTAACGACACCGTTTGGTGAATCTTGCGCCTGACCGCGGGCGCTGGCTTGTTCAAACAAGACGCCAATCGCACCATTAATGTCAGGGTATGTCGAACCTTTACCATAAAAGAAATCATCAAAAGATTGCTTTGAGTAATAAGGCTGGCCTGCTGCATCAAGTGCGCTACGGTGATAGTTCGCAATTTTATCGGTTAACTGTTGATTAGCTTTTGGGGTTAATGGGTGCGTACGGCTTGGTACGCCCGGTTGAAAGAAATAACTGGCGTTATGGCCCATTTCATGAAAATCGCCGACATAATGTGGCTGCCATTTATGAAATAGTTTCACTCGCCCCTGAGACTCAGGATGGCGTAAGAATAACCAATCACGATTTAAGTCCGCAAGGTAATGATTCATCCGCCCACGAGGCCATAATTGATGATGTTCGCGGTTATTACTATCCGCATTAAAGGTATTGCTGCGATTATTGTTTGCCCAAGTGGCGAACCTATCCATACCATCAGGATTTTGGCTTGGGGTGATGATAACTACAGTCTCTTCGAGAAGCGATTTTACCCAAGGCTCATTACTCGCGCTTAAATAATAACTCAGTTCCATGGCGGCATGAACGCCACTGGCTTCATCGCCATGAATCGAATAAGCCAACCATACAACTAATGGGCCAGTTGAAGGCCCACCGTTTTTAACTGCAGCACGCTTAGCTAAAATGTCATTAATATTGCGATGATTATTCTCAGATGTGATCAACAATGATAGTTGTTGCCTGTCTTCGTGGCTTATTCCCGAGTCTTCCAATGTAACTCTAGGGCTTTGTTTCGCTAAGGTCTTGATGTAAAAATTTAATTGATCATGGCGTAAATGCCATTTCCCCATAGGATAACCAAGAAACTCATCAGGCGTGGTGATGGTTTTTTGATATTCAACTGCCTGCGGCAACTGGAATTGGGTTTGAACATCTGCGTGAGTTGTCACGCTGAATATCATTGATAGCCAAAGAGCTGAAAGAAGCGTTAAATTTGAATTTTTCATTTTTTGAAGTTTATGATTATTATCAGGTAAAAGTATTTTGTAAGTTATCAGCTCTTTTAACTAAATACTAATGTTCCCGACGATATAATAAGCACGCTGAGATCTTGTAGTCAGTGATAACCAATTATTATCATTATGTTATTAAGGTTCTCTACAGGTTAATCGTGATATTTTTGATGGATAAATCAAAATTGGTTTTCTAATTTGTTATCGCTTGAGAAAACTAATAATTAGGACTTTTATCATGTCGATGTCCAGACCAGTAACAACTGCAAAAATTCAAACATCCATAGCATATGAAGAATCTTGCCAACAAAAGAAAAATGAACGCTTTGATACAAAAACTCGTAAACCAGAAACAAGTGAATCATTAGGCGCGGATAGGAGAAAGAAGATTCGAGAATTTCTTTTTCAAGTAGCAGGAACGCCTCACTCACAACTACAAGAAAAGCATCAAGTAGGAAAAACAAGCCGAATTGAATTATTAGGGCAAACTGCCACAAAACTGGGTTTTAACTTTGCTGCAGTTCCTATTGGACAGACATATGGCACGATTGGTCAGGTTGGTATTCTTGCTCAGCATCAAACCAAACTAAAACTGGATATTCCGCGTGAATTTATAGACTTTAGTGAGACCTTTAATCGTGAAGAAGCCCGTAGCGCGAATGAAATGCTCACCAGTGGCGTTAAAGGACAGCATTATTTGAGTGCGCTTAAAACGCCCGCAATCATTTCCATTGATGCCACAGAAAAAACAGAAGGTACACTTTGGCCTGAAGACGTTGCGGCAAATTCGGTGAATGTTTTGTTATTGGCTGGGAAGTTTATGTCTGACGTAGTATTTTTTGATCCGAAAAAGTTAGAGGGTCAAAATTTTCTTCAGCAAAGCATGACATTAACGTGTGAATTTCACGAGTTCGAAAATCTTTTGCAAAAAGAAGTCATAAATATGCCACTCTGGGTGACTTCTGATGAAAGTCATGTTTATATCTTTCAAGATAAGACTCGAACCAAAAATGAGCTTGGGCAACATCGCGAAGCGATTAAACGTCTTATAAAAAATGGAGTGAAACCGGCATTCAGCGATATTGTTGGTCATGGGCCTAGCTTTACTTCATCTGTCGCAATAAAACAAGCCGAAGGGGATTCGGTGTTGCGGCTCATCCCTACATTGAGTGGAATCACCATACAGGCGATCTCGCGAGGGGACGTGTTGTATAGCCAACCAAAGTATTTACTCTTTCTTTATAGTATTGCTAAACAGCTTTGTGATAATGCTTTTGGTGCTAAACCAACTTCGGACTCAAAATTGAGTGATGATTTTAGGGCATCGGAATTAATGTGTGTGGGGGGGGGGGGACATAAATTATCAGGTGCAAGAGCGAGAGCAACAATGTTTGGAGAATCATCAGGGATAGTTTTTTCAACGTCTAGTGCCCACAGCAGTCGGAACTTAATTGAAAACGTGCAGATATTAGAGAATGCTGGATGTCATGAGTGGCTTTATAGCACTAGTGAAGTTAAGCAGTTTGCTGTAAATGGGAAATTGAGCGGTGATCAAACTAAAAGACAAATTAATATCAAATTACAACAAATACAAAAAGAGTTTAAACAGCAAAGAAACGATTACATCAAAAATGCAATGGAAATAACACTGGCTGATATACCATATTCAAAGTACTTACGGAGACTTAAAGGGAGCGATCCGCAAATTAATCAATGGGTAGCAAAATTACAAGATCTTAACGGTCAATCAGTCTCTGCTCGGTCACAGTTGTCACCAGAAATGGCCAGAAATTGTAGACTTGCTATCGCGGCGCTAAGTAAATTATCCAGCTCAGAAGATATGCAAAGTAAACATATTCAAATGGTAGCAGCTTGTGTCATTGACATAACTAAGAGTCTGGATATGGGACATTTTACACAACAAGATAAAATAACAATGCTACAACCTTTGCTGACAGTAATTAAGAAACTACAAATAAACCCAGAAGATGACGTCGTCAAATCGACTGAACTTTATGAAACCGTAATAGACGGATTAACACAATGTAATAGCAAAGAACATAAGCCTTGGATGCGTCCTGAAAGCGTTGATGGAATTGAAAAATGGTTGACTGACTATGGAAATCTAGGATGTTTTACTCATGAGCAACAAAGAGTATTTCAAAAGAATCATGAGGCAATATTTAATATTCTCGGGAAAAAACCTCAAGATTTAAATACATGCTTGCATGCCAATTTACAGCTTGTTAAAAATAATATGAGTGATCAATACAGTATCACCGAAATACAGCATTTCGAGGCGACACTCAGAGATTGGGCTATTGGAGTTAGGCACAAAAAAATAGTCGATAAAGAAACTAAGGCACGCTTTATGAACTTCATACCTGTCATACAAGAGTTAATGCTTGGTCGTTTATGGTTCACGTCGGAATCGATGAACAGAAATCTAGCTACGTCATTTAATGCACTTGTTGCGCCTGATCAGCAGCGAAGTATTACACATGGCAGAGCGCCCTCGACATCGCAGGAACTGGTAATATCAACTAGCCAATTTAGTGAATTGAAAAAAAGCCTGCAAGTAAAAATAACGACTCGCGGCGAACTAAGTATTGTAACCGGTAGGCGATGTGAGAAGCTTCAACCTGAAAGATTATGTAGGCTTAATAGAGGTGATAGTGAACGGCCTGTAATGTTAATTATAAAAGATTGTCTAACACAAAACAGCCATGAATTTGATAGTACTTGGGGGAAAAATACTCCTGTTGAAAAAAAGCTCAGATCTAGAGCTCAAGGGACAACTCCTGCTAGCGATAAGTCCCCTTTGAATTTGATCACATCCACAACGCAATGGTCTCGAACAAGGAGGCCTCATATATAATGCGTAAGAAGTGAGTTAATTATTCAGACGATAAGCGATGAATAACAGCATGATTCTCGTTTGAAGATTTGAAGATGACATTATTAATGACACTAATAGACCCTAATGCATGTTAAATTTTTAACGGATAATTCTACAAAGAATAAGTAAGTCGGGTTATTATATTGTCTATTCCGAGTAAAACACTCAGGTATAGCCTGACAGAGAGTAAGTTGCATGATAAGCATTTCAGAAACAGCACAAGAACATTTTGTTAAATTACTTAAAGATCAACCTGCAGACACCAATATTCGTGTATTTGTCATAAGCCCCGGCACTGCTCAAGCGGAGTGCGGAGTATCATATTGCCCACCAGACGCGGTAGAAGATGATGACACAAAGCTTAATTTTAATGGCTTTGATGCGCTGGTTGATACCAAAAGCGCTCCGTTTCTTTTAGAAGCAACGATTGATTTTGTGACGGATCAATTAGGTTCACAATTAACATTAAAAGCACCTAATGCTAAAATGCGTAAGGTCGCTGATGATGCGCCTTTGCAAGATCGTATTGAGTATGTGATTCAATCTGAAATTAATCCTCAATTAGCCAGTCATGGCGGCAACATTGTGTTGACCGAATTAACAGAAGATGGCGTTGCTGTGTTGCAGTTCGGTGGAGGCTGTAATGGCTGTGCTCAAGTTGATGTAACCTTAAAAGACGGTATCGAAAAGCAGTTGCTTGAAATGTTTGTTGGTGAAGTAACTGGTGTAGTTGATGCCACCGATCATCAAGCTGGTGATCATTCGTTTTATTAAGTTTTATTAAGTTTTATTAAGTTTTATTAAGTTTTATTACGAATATAAAAACGATAAAAGCCAGCGTTGCTGGTTTTTTTTTAATAATGAAATTAAAATTACTTTGCGTACTATAATGATGCCAGTACACGTTAAGTGAGATATTTTATTTGTTTTTTGTTTGTTATTTTA